>Ga0209603_1001896_pt1 | contig 20593 bp, 8 predicted proteins | sample COGITO_mtgs_1206_FD_184812 | JGI IMG/M metagenome (GOLD analysis project Ga0209603, IMG submission 184812) | Pelagic marine microbial communities from North Sea - COGITO_mtgs_120607 (SPAdes) (version 2) | ecosystem: Environmental > Aquatic > Marine > Epipelagic ... | reverse complement strand
AGAACAAGATGCGAATGCGCAAACTGACGGTGGTTCAGGCTCAATGAGCACGTTCCTGATTCCGCTGTTTTGGTTTACTCTGCTGCCGGTTGTGTTCTTCCTTGCCAAGAGCAGTAAACAATCCAAAGAAGAGTAATCAGTTATTTCACCACTTACTGTTGAAATTAATTTTTCTTTCTAACCATTGTTCTCACCTATAACATCTGTACTTTCATCTCGGCCCAAAGGTTTGACTTCTTCAAATTGTTGAACGTGATTCTGAATTGATTTCGCTTTTTTGATTCTTTCAATCCAGGGTCCCAACATATGTGCCCCTTCACAAAGCTTTCAATCAATCCAACTGGGTCAGGACCTTGACAGAATATTACCTCGGGTAAATAACTGATTTTTCCACCATCTTTTTTGGCCCTGACTATAACAGTGGAGGAATGTTTTGTCAGCCAATGGGAAACAATACGCTCCAACTTCCAACTGGCAGCTACAGTTCCATCATCTTCAACTAAAGATATTGAACCACCAAAATTAAATCTCTTCTCTGTTGGATGAAAGTCTCCATAATCTATTGTTAGAGTCAATCCAGTATCAGGGTGTTTCACTCCAACTTTATGTCGTTTACTGAGCCTATATTCTCCGGTTTCACTGGGATAGCCATAGCGCTCGAGGAATGCTTTCAAACCCTGATCTTTGTATATACCAGAGTCAGGCTCAGGCGTCATCAATGTTACATTTGTATTCAACAATGTTTTGACCTCATATCCCTCATAATCCGGTTTAGAATCACCGTTTGGAAGTATGCCGAGTTTTGCTTCCATGGTATAGCCTGCAACATTATTGTTTGTGATGGAATAATGTTGCTCAACCTTGGTTCCATCGATATTTTTCAAAATGCACGGGCTATGTGGGCTGTTGTGAATAATGCTTGAGAGCGCTTCATGAATTGAAACTTCTTCTTCATGTTTAAACATGATTTCTCTTAAAGCAGAAGGCGTTGGCGCCGACGGAGCATTCATCGCTTGTTGAATGATTAAATTACCCTTTTTCGCTACATAACCTATTGTTGATTTTTCACAAACTCCGATTATCAATAAGCGTCCTTCTTCTCTTCCCGATAAGCAATCGGGCGGAGACTTACATCCAGACAAAAATCCTGAGAATCTTACTTCTGGATATTGAGGATACATGATTAACTTAGATTGCTTTGCTTCTGACAAATTACCATCTGTTTGTAACCAATAAAAAGGCGTTTTTACTTTAGCTCTCTGCCTTCGTCCTTCGCCTTCATGCATTACCTCATTGGGATTGAACTTGAAAATAGATGCAGAGGCTAAATTACCTCCAATATAAATTTGATTTTTGCTATTATCATTAGGTGCTAAAGGCTTGAAGTAAATTTTCTTAGCACCATTCCCAGTCATCATTTCGATAGTTTTCTTCAACTCATCACCTAGATTTATTTTTGACTCTACGATGTAAGGTTTGGTGTGCTGATTAAGAATTTTAATTAGTTCTGGTGCGAAGGTATCGACAATCATTGGCACAACAGCGTTACCAAATTGTTTGTATGCTTGAGTAGGATGTGTCTTGAAACCTTCAGGGAATCCCATCAATCTTCTAGCTTCAACATGCGTGACTTTTCTGGGATTTTTGCCTTTTTGTTTGACTAAAATCTCTGAACCATCTTTGTAGTACCTGGCAGAGAGTGTCCTCGCAACATCCTTTCTCCCAACAAGCCCGAAACCAAATCCATTGCCGGCTTTGGTATGCTTTTTCTTGTAGTCTTGTAAGTAGTTCCATAGATGATCAGAGAGTGTAAATCTTTCTAAATCGTTCTCTGATAACTTCTTTTCAAGAATAGAACCTAACTTGGGCCCCTCTCCAGACAAGTCAGGAAATACAAATTCATCTGTAATATCTTCTCTCAACCCTACGATAAAAATTCTTTCTCGGTTCTGCGGAACAACATGTTTTGCATTGAGAACTTTGTGATAAATTTTGTAATTCAGTTCTTTTTCCAGAGTATTCTTGATTACTTTGAATGTATTTCCTTTGTCATGACCCACAAGCCCCTTGACATTTTCAAGTACGAAAGCCTTAGGTTGGTGATGTTTCAATATCCTAGCCACATCGAAAAAGAGCGTACCTTTTGCTGCATGTGAGAACCCATGACCTCTTCCTAACGAGATATTTTTACTCACACCCGCAATCGAGAAGGGTTGACATGGGAATCCGGCCAGTAGAAGGTCGTGCTCAGGTATGTCAGCCGCATCAATATTGGTGATGTCTCCTTGCGGCATTTCACCAAAATTTGCGAAGTAAGTTCTAGCAGCAGCATCCTCAATCTCGGAACTGAATACACACTTACCCCCCAAGTTATCGAAAGGAATACGCAGTCCACCAATACCAGCGAACAAATCAATGAATCTGAAAGTCGCCATGGAGTGTATTCTGCGTCGAGGGTGTATAAGCATACAGTTTACTTAACCTGTTTGATTTTGCCGAGTTCACAGTAGCATTGGGTGTCAGCAGGGTGAAATTCTCCTGAGAAACGACTTCACTCCGATTATTATTTGTCTTTTTGCTAAGTGGGTTTTCATCTCATGCGGCAAGGAAAAATTCTCGCTTTGTCCTAGAGCTGAATTCACCGAATCGTCAAATGTTTGAACACAGTTGTTCATTTCAGCCTCGCCGTTGATATTCCGGATAATCACGGTTGGGGTCGTATCCCGCTGCGCAACATGCAGTCCAAGCACGTAGTATTACACCTGCTTGCTTTTCTGAGGGTTTGTTTCCTCTCGATACGGTTTTAACGATAATGTTCGTTAAGATGGCATTACCTTGGAATAATACACCATTGGCTTTCCCCCATCGGTACATTTCCCAGAGTTTATTTTTGCCAATTTCCATCACATACTCAGCGGGATCACCTTGGACATCTTGGCCATCCTGCATCATTTTTAGTTCCAGTGAAGTAAATTCTGTCGGTACTGGCAGCGACCACACAGCCTCTGTGCAACTTGGAGACTTTGCCCATTGTTTTTGGTCGTCTTCTTGATAATTTCGGATTAATTTGTCAACAGGTTTTGCAAGTAAAGTGATCGCTTTCTTCAAATCTTCAGAAAGTTCATCCATTTTCCAGATTTCAACCAAGTCCAGTCTGTTTTCAGATAACTTTGACAACCAACCAAGCACATGGGGGAGCGTTGCCGAACGCAATCCGGAAAAGGTGGTTGCCATGAAATCAGAAGTAAATTTATGAAGTTTTGAAAGCCCAATTGTCTTTTTATGATGCATTTCAGCATCCCAATTTCTCTGGGCAACCCGCATTGTCAATTCGTTGTGATAGTGAAAGAAACCTTTGTTTTTCCCTGATGCACCTATGTGAGGCGAACCCCACCAAGCGTTCCAAGCAATGCCAATGGCAGAAGCGTGAATGACATTCTGGGGTGGATACTTGATTTGCCAACGTTCAAAGGAAGCTGCGTCCATGGTCAGTTCGTTGGTTCTTATTTCTCCTCGGCGTCGCTCGTAATACCAACCCTTTCCTGCCGAAAACATCTTTTCCATTTTAGAAATCTTCTGCAGTTCAGGGTGAGGCGGCATGTTGACCATTCGATCAGCATCATTGACTTTGCTTTGAGTGTTTGAATACAAGCTAATGGATTCAAGAAGGCCTTTCCTAGCGTGAGGGTTATCAGTCGTTAGAACAATGAATTTCATAGGAACGAAAATTTTTGATAAATCTTCACCTTTCTTCATCGCTTTAAAGATCGAAACGGAGGTTTGTCCGCCATTTACGACTGAAATTTGATCCGCAGAAGTAAGTTTCCCATCAACAATATTCGCACCCTCGGCAACAACTGTAATTCCGTTATTGTATGAGCAAAATCGCTCAGGTTCATCGATGATTGTTTGAGCAATTCCTTTGTTGGGGCCGACTTGGCCGAGGAAATGGCGAACGTTTCCATCGAGAAGAGGTATTCCAACACGATCGTATAGTTTGGCAAGCGTTTCCCCTGGAATGACTCCCATGTGCACTTCATGGTCTTCAGCATTGTTACGCGCCGAAATCAGTTGAGGCAACTCTCCAAATTCTTGGAAATTTATATTTAGAGATGAGACTTCTGACTGACCGTTTAACTCGTTGAGGTCGATGATCTCTGTTCGCAATTCACTGTTTCGAGCCAACATCTTGTCTGAATCTTTGACTCGGCCAGCGCTTAATATGACGAGTAATGTGGTTTCGGCAAGATCGTCATGTTGTGAAACTCGGGTGAAACTATCCCTCAGTACCTCAAGATCAGAAGGAAAACCGCTTGAGTATTGTGTGCAACTTTCCAAGAATTTTTTCCCTTTTTGAATCAAATTCTCTATCTCTCCCCATTCCATCTCTGAATCATAGGTCGTATTGGCTGCGGAAATCAATGCGGTTTCTCCAGAGGCGGAATCTGCAATGCCGCCTACAATATCGTATTCATTAGGCGGTAAGAAAAACTCAGGATTCGAAACCAACCCACGGTCGGTAATCGTTGATTCAAACGTATGGTAAAGAGCAGCTTGTATGTTCCCGTTCATTCGCCGAGTGTTATCGGCCATCAAATCTTCAAATCGGGTCATTCTTCTTCCTCCAAAAGTGTGTCAAATGCATCATCAAGCGCTACCATGCAAATGGCATGGTATTTGTGCAATCGAAGCGATAAATAGTTCCTCGGTCCTAATTCCATAACATCTCGTAACAGTACCGTCTCTTCATTGCCCCAAGCGTTTGCATGGTTCAATATCTGGTGGAGTGTGGATTGAATTGTTTGGTCGGTTCGTTCCTTTAATCCAAATTCATTCGTATACATCGTTCCTCTGTGAGTTGAGAATCGAGATAAGAAAAGTAAATTTCCAGTGAAGTTTTTCAGCTCCGAATCTTCTAGCATTGCAGCGTGTATACCTTCTCTCTTCCTACGTAGATTGCCCATTTCTGTGATCACTTCCCCTGGAGGATAAACAATTGGTTCGTCAACTAATAAAGAGCCAATATTCGGATACAATGTCGTTTTGATTTGGTTACGAGCATTGCCCAACAAGAGAATGAGTTTCTGTGTATCGTCGTTACGGGCAGCACCCATTCCACCGCGATTAAGAAGCGAGCGTATAGCGTCAGTGTAACGCTTTAACAATTTCCGAGCAGTCCCTCTTCCAATCGCTTGATCTTTATCCGATTGCCATTCAGGCTTCTGACCAAACTTGAAGTCCCACTGCTCGGCTTCACTGCGTTCACCGTCTCCATTCCAAGGGTTGAATATGGCGCCGGTCATCCGTCGTTTCAATGATTCAATTCGAGTGCTAAATTCTCCACCGTCAATATCAAATTGAGAAGCCAGTAATTGAATTGCTTCGTCGTTTTTAACAGACATTCTTTTCAATTGTAGGATATTAATGCCGAGTACCCTCTTGAGAAGTTGAAGAAGCGTTCCTTTTGGACTGACCTCAAGGTTTTGAGTAACCAGATGCAACCCGTTTTGACCTTCTTCATTTGAATCCAAGCATATGTCCCAGCCACCTTTGCCAAGAAGTATTGGCTTTCCACTAAACACTTGGCAGGAATGGTTCATTTCTCTTTGTCCAATCTGGGGTATGTAGTCTTCAAAATTAGGTTCATCCAAAAGTTGCGCAGCTCTTAGTCCAATCAACAATTGAGCAAAGCCCCATTGTGGGTGGATTTCAACGGCATCAGGGTTTCTCTGCGCGCTGTGTAGTACACCTTCGAAATTCACATCACCGATTGTATGCTCGGCAGCGGCTTCACATTCAAGAAGCGGCACCAAACTTGGTGGTGGAATACAAATTCGATGATTTCTACCCGGTATTGTCCAAGCACATGCATCTACAACTGTTGCTTGAGAGTCTATATTGAACAACGCCCTCGCTGTCTCCTCGTTAATGAACGCATAGTTTGGACCGATCCGACAATGTTCTGGCCCTCGCTTGAAATCTTGGGATCGAGTTCTGTATTGAAACACTGCTGGGCTGGTGGGAAGGTTTCTTGAAGAAATGAAGAAATTCCATTTCTCATCATCAGTTTCTAAATCTCCTATTGCTTGTTCTACGGCCTCCCAAGTTTGAGCTTGAACACCTTGCAGAGAAGATTTCAATGCATTCAATGGAATCATTTCATTTTCATTTTCGAATTCTTGGAGGGCATGCTCAAGATAATCCAACAACTGAGTTTTCTGCTCTACTTGAACCCCTAAATTATGTTGTTCCATTTGTTTGAAAACGCTCGAATCACCAAGAAAGTTTGAATCGATGTGACGGACAATTTTAGCAAGAGCAAGGAGAAGATAAATATCGTTTCCGTCATCTTGAACTATGGCGTCAATTAACAAGTGGGTACCACTGCAAAGCCCCTTGCGTAATTCATTGTCTTCCGGCAAAACTTCAACTTTAATATCAGTAGAAGCTATAATCTCCAAGTTCTCAATGTGGTACAGAGAATCCCACTCTTCTGCGTCTTCTTCGATGTCATGCAATGAGATTGTCCATGGAATCGACTCGGATAATGAGGTTTGAGAAAAACCACACAATCCAATATCAGCAAGCGATTGGCTTTCTTCGTAAGGTATATTTTCTTGATTCTCAAATACCGATGCATTTTGTCTTGTCGTACGTACGGATGCTCTTTTGAGAGAATATTTGCCTCTTCTTGCTGCTCGATGTACACGTACAAGTGTGGCATTCAATCGATTGTATTGAACGATTCGATTTTGATTTATGCTTGAGCACAGCCGTAAATTCTGAAACGCTTGGTCGTCTCCAAACCATTCTGAGTGAAGGAGAAGTTCCTTTACTCCGATTTCTCTAATTAGAGCATTCTTTTGTTTATTTTGTCTATTGTTTGCATGCAACTTAAGAGCGTGTCCATAAAATGTTGAAAAATAAGGCGCAATTTCAGTGTTCACGCCATCTTCGGTATCAGCCCAGTTGTCTATGAGGTAATTATCTCCGGTCTCTTGGTCAAAGAAACCTTGATCATTATAATGGAAATTATCTGGGAGGGAATCTCTATGTTTGGCAACACTAAATGTCGGGATTTTTGTCCAATTTTTTCCTCTTAATTGTGCTAGAATCGGCTCAGTTTCTGGATATGGGCTCACCACCAACATCGCCGAATTATCTGAGTCGAATGACGTTACTGATTTCTCTATCACATCTCCCATAAAAGAGATAATTTTGCTCGAATTGATAGGTTCTCCCATGACTGCGAAATAATCTTTGTTATTCAGAAGGCGATATAAACTGTAAGGCACCACGTCGCTTGCATCTTCACATTCTGGGCATTCGGGCATCATTGCGTCTTCCAATGGATGTTCAAGCTCTATAATGTGGCCGTCATAGTTACAAAGATAGGTGTCAGGTTTATTTTCTCTGCAGAAATAGACTCTACCGTTTATGATATGTTGTGAATGAGCATCCGAGTTAACACTTCTCCATAACGACTGACCAGCGGAACCAGCGCCTTGGTTTAGGTTCCATGCAGTCATTGTGTTTGTCAAAACAGTCCAATTAGATTTGTAATTAAACGATCGAGGTAAAATTGCCAATTCATCTCTCGAGAGTCGAACACTATCGCCCTCATAAACATACAGCGCCTTCACCTCTGCAACAAAAAAGGAGCAGTCATTCGAATTATTTAGAGGATTCGAAATCGATTCAATTACATCATTCGGAATGATGATTTCCTCTCGAAGGATTCGTTCCATCAAGACATCAAACCACCATTCTGGCGATGCTTCCGTGGGAACTGTGAGGCAATAATAGCCATCAAATTCGACCCATGTTGATTTCTTTTGATTGTATTTGTGAGCAATTTGGTCGTTCACATCGATAAATCTTAATCCCGAATCAAAAACATAATCCTGAATCGAAGATAGGAGTTCGCTTTCGTTTGGCCTTTGACCAAAGATAAAGCATGTAATTCCGTCATCTATCGGCATTTCAAACCACTTTTCGTGAACGACTCTAGGGAAATCGTTGACTAATTCTTCCATTAATTCTGCTTCGGTTAAAATATCATATAGACGGTTTTTCTCGATTTCAAGGATGGTCCATGTCATCGGAGTGTTTTTTTCATTCAATATTTCTGATATTTCACTCGAATTAGAATACGGTACGAAATCGAAGTACTGGGACATAGTTTCTGTTCTATCTTGGAGCCATTCACATAAAGTAAGTCCGCTATCAATTTTCCAAGAAGCTGGGATTCTCCGGATTAAGTTTGTATTAATCATCTGATTGTTCACATTACAATAAAATGGGCGGCCATTGAATATCTGACTATACTCTCGAGGTTCCACATTCCAATCAAAATCTTCATTTTTTAAATCTTGGAAAATGATTCTATGGAATGGGTTTGTAGCAGGAGATTTAGTCCCAGAATTGAACATGATGTCAAAAGGACTTGATTGATTTAGTTCCCTAAGATTCCCACTTTGAAACAAATGTTCCGCTAACTTTGGAGTGCATTCTGAAAGAACAAATTGAAGTAAGGATGCATTAGCTTTGTTAGATATTTCATCGTTCTTTAATTCCTTGCGCGTTGGAGAAAGTAAAAAAGGACCGTCTACTATCCAATTCGATCGAGAGTAGAATCTTTGTAGTGGCCAACTCACAGCTGAAGTGATTTCGGCCATCGAAAACAACCACGGAGAATCATCAAGTTTGTCGGTTAAACTGATGCCAAGAGTTATTCGTTTTTCTAAGTACCAATCGGCTGATTCCACTGATAACCACGGATTAAGGTCTTGATTTAGAAGAGATGAATAGTGAGCTTTCTCTCCATTGATGTAAGCATTAATTGCATTGTTAACTTCTTCGGATTCAATTATTTGTGTTCGAAGACCCACAATTCGCTCTTGGAAGATTCTCTCTTTAGCAACCACATCAGTATCGTCTGCACATTCAGGGCATTCTGGTTTAAAGAGTGAAAAGGGGGTGCAATCCTCATCATAGCTACACATAAAATTATATCCATCCTCATCGTTGTGTTCGAGGAATTCTACGGTTTCGAATTGACCACATTCCGGGCACTCTGGAGTAAATGGCCCAAGATCACATCGCTCATATGTACAAATAAACTGTTGGCCGGTCTGATAAGACGCCAAATCAACTCTTGTGAATGATTCAAATATTTCTTGCCCAAGAGTTGGATGGTCCAAGTTCTGTAAGGTATTTACTTCATGAATCAGTTCAACTTCATCCCCCATTACATTGATTTTTATAGTCACACCATGATGAGCGAATCTAATCATAGGAGACCATTCATCGATGATTTCCTCTATTGAAGGGGCTTGGAACTCTATTGTGGGATATGAAAAATTGAAACAGGTTCTTCGCGGACCTGGTACATTGTTGATTGGATCTTCTGGTCCTTTCAAAACCATATTCTCACGATTATATCCATCTCCTTCAAACCGATACTCGACCTGAATTTTGTGGTGACCATCGGAATGTTCATGTCTGATTCCTTCAAAGAAAAGCATCCAACCTTTAAATCCGATTCCAAACCGCCCTTCGGAATTAAATGAACCTCTTTTCGTTGTCATTCCAGGCGCATATAAGGACGCCATTTCACCTTCTGGTGAACTCGGTGTGGGTCCTCTAAATGTTCTACCATCGTGGGAGAATTTCATACCTGTTTCGTCAATAAACAGTTCAATGGTTAGATGTTCATCATTCATGACAGCATCTAACGCATTTTGGCACAATTCCCTGATGTATTGCGTGAAAGGAAAACTCCCTTGAGTTTCCTCTTTTGACACGAGTTGCTTGATTGATTTTCTATAACCGATATCGAATACATCCCTATCCAGAATAATCTTGCGAGCCAGCCACCAACTGGCTGCTTGGAATGCATTTTCCGGTTGTGCTAGAATACTCCAAATTTCTGCATCAGGATTGTTCTTTTCATCAAGAGCTTGGTAGTACCAGTTGCTCACTTCAGGCGTCCATCCGTAATCTTCAGAGTTCATTTCAATTTCTCCACAATAGCAATTGGTGTAAGAATGTGTGAAAAACCACTTAGGTTTTCTATTTGTTTTTGCCGCTGAGCGATATCTTCCGAAAGACCTTGGATACGAGCAAGGCGTCGATTGTGCCCTTCGTGTTCGTCACCACATTCCTCGATTTTATTTTGAACAGCGCCCATTTCTCGGGTTTTTTCTTGGTTTCGCTTGAGAAGATCGTCGATTCTTTGAGTCACTTGCTGCCGTCCGATTGTATCCTCGAGTTCTTCGCTATAAGGCTCTGCGATGTGAATCTCTTCTTGCTTGAGAAGGAGTTTCATGGTTTGAAAGACAATTGTCCAGGCTTGCCTTTCGATATCTTCTCCTGCACCGGCAAACAGCAGTTCGCCTTCTGGCGAGAGAATCCTCATTCCCCGATCATGGAAATTTGAGCCTCCACCATTTTTCAAACTCGAGATCTCTTTGTTGATGGCCAGAATACATTTGTCAATGGGTAAATCGATGAAAACTTGCAATAATTTCTCACCTTCACCACATTCATCTAACACCCTTCGGAAGAGTCGGGGGGGGGCTTTGGAGAGATTCGGCAAGAGATGCGTGTCAGGTAAGAGTTGTTCCCAAGAGCATGCATAGGTTAGGGTATGTTCATGGTTTGGTATTTTGGGAGAAACTTTCCTTGAGAGGGCGGGAGAAATCATCTCTAAGTCTCGTACATTTCGAACTCGTGGCTCGCCAAGTGCGAGGCGTGATGGCCATCGTTCAGTCTCACTTAATTTTCCGTTTTGCAAAACGGAGTCGCTGCTTCGAAGAAACTCTTCAGAAACGCAATACTCCATAATAGCGGCACCTCGAAGCCTCTCTGCTTGTTTTAACCGAGGGCCTGGCCAGTGGTTTTGGTACTCGCCTCCGTGAAACATCACGTCCAAGTGATTTAGTTCGTCATCCATCAGATGAGGTGAATGAGCAGAACCGCCCGGGCGAATTTCAATCTCATCAGCGCCCTCTGGGATGTATGAACGCTTAGGCAGACCTAAACTTTCGACTGCTTGGTCAAATCGATCGTTGATTCTTTTTTCGAGGGTTTCATGATGTGGGACGTCATCACAGACCATATGAAGCACAGAATAATGCCTACGAGTTGAGGCGCTGCTGATTCTGCGATCGAGTCGCCATGTTCGTTGCTCCATTCGCTGCGGATTCGGATTTAAGTCCCAATGAACCAATGTTGATGCCCATTCCATGTCGAGACCGACTTCTCCTGCCGCAGTACAAATCAAAATTGGATAGTGAGTCTCCTTTGCTGACAGGCGTTCACATTCCTGAAGGCGCTTTTTAGCGTTATTGACATCGGTACTTCCGGTCAATTCGAAGAATTCCAATTGGACTCCAGCCACCACAGGATAACGACTCTTCATCTCCAATTTGAGACTATCAATTGTCCCACGCCAATCCGTAAAAATAACACAACCACGCTGCGTAACACGCCCCGGAAGGCCTTCATCATGATGTGCTAAATCTAGGTGAATTTGCTCGACGATGCGATCGATACGGGGGTCTTTCATGGCCTGAACTCTTGGCCAGAATTCAAGTGGTTGCTGATTTGTAAAATCCCAAATGATTGGTTTCTTTTTGCTTCCACAGTATCGCGGTTCACCATTTTCGTCTGTCATCTTTGGATTTCTTCGATGCGAACACACAATCCGTGTGGACTGATTCAAGGTTTCGAGTAAGCCAACCGCCTTGTCATTACGACGGATTTCGCCCAGAAAGTGTAGAATCTCATCTCCTATCGATAACCGTTCTGTTCGCTCTTTTCGGATACGGAATTGTTGTTGTTCATCTTCCTGCCGAGGTATGAGGTCAATACGAAGCACCATACTCAAGTGCCGGCCGTACGGGTGAAGGTCGCGCACACGTCGAAGGGCCTGTCTTGGCACAAGGGGCGTGCTTCCATCGCAAATTGATTCAAGCCATTGGATCAGTGAGTCAATTTCAGCTTGGCTGAATTCACTCCATTGCACAGGATTCTGCTCATCGCGAAGCATTTCTAGTAAAGGGCTCAGTAACTGTGCTGGGCATGATTCAGAACTGTCGTTGGCATTTCTCGCCCACAAGGTCACGTCTGCGAGTGATTTTTGCCATTGCATGTTGATTTCAGCGTTAGTACTATCTCCAACTTTTTGCCACTGACTTTCAGATCCAAGCATGGCCAAGATGTATTCAATTTCTTTGGTATGAATGTTGATAGGAGTGGCAGTGACTCCAATGGCAAAACGCGCTTTGGCACAGGTTTGTTGCAAAACCTTAGCATGAATTGTCGGGGAAAAATTCTCTTCTTCACCGACGATGTTTCCTATCCCTTCTTCATCACCGTATTCTTCCTCTTCATGACTATAATCTTCAAGTGACATTCCAGTTCGGCCTTGGTGTGCTTCATCAATAACGACGCACAACGGTGTAATTTCGCTCTCTCGACCGCTCCAGTGGTGAATCCATGAAAATTTTGACATGATCACAATCTGATTGTGATGTTGGATTGGGTCGAAGAATCGAGCGCTGTTCAGCATTTGAACACGATCGGGATCATCAGAAAAAACCGCCTGAAGATGGTCCAGCCAATGCTCTTTGAGCAAGGGTGGCACGAGAATGAGCACGGGCCCTTTTGCATCCGGTTGTATTGTCGCCCAACGGACCGCTAAGGAGACTCCGAGGGTTTTTCCAGTTCCTCCTTCATCGGCAACGAGGACTCGCGTTCGTGCAAATCCATCCAAGCCTTCAATATCTTGGAACCAATTCGTCGCAAGCATATCGCTCACCAAAAGTTGGTGAGAATCTGGCGTATATTTACTTCGATCAATTCCATCAGCCAACGGCCAACCTGGAAGGGCATGCAGCAAACCACCTACGGCTTGCAATCTTAATTTTTCAGACTCTGGAAGAGGTTTTGTCCGTTTCCAATCACCATTAACCCGGTGAGTAGAACTGGTTAAATCATAGCCGAATACACGTTTAGCCTTTCCGTCTAAAAGTCGGAAATTCGTATCAATCGTCATGATAAATCACCCAAAGCAAGCGTGACTGTGTTGCGAAGTATCTTGACAGTCGGACCTCTTATTCTAACGCCCATTTCCAAATTTCTGTCAGCACCGCTGTACGTCAGATTTGCGGAACCTACAATGGCTTCGCTGTGATCTGCGATGATGACTTTGGCATGCATGCTTCCCTCAACAGTGTCGTTGTGTAACTTGATGCGTGCACCCGCTTTTACCAAGTCATAGTACACCGAAGTTGCGCGCTGATCGCCAAAGGTTTGGTTCTTATCCAAATGAATAATCACCTCGACTCTTGAGCATTTTAGCATGATTCTTTCAGCAATCTCGGGGGAGTTCAACATGTATCCTGCAATGAGCAGAGACTCACTTGCTCGATCGATTGTATCAAGGAGGTTTTTTCTCATGAGGTGTGAACCTTCGATCTCAGATGAAATAGACGATGGCCCCAAAAGGACTCTCACTTCATCCGAGTTGCTGGTTGACATAGCAGACCACTCTCAAATCCCTGCTCCCTCGACCATTAATAAGCGGTCAAGAAACATATTTCGATGTTCACATGAAGTTTCTGGATTGAATGTACAAGCATAACATCCGATTTCAGGCAATATTCGTGAAGGCCCTTCTTCACATAATGGATCCATGGAGCAAACCACAGCATCTCTTCGAACTCTATCAAGATAGATTTGCATGTTAGGTAGCAATGAGATCAATCCTCCTAATGTCCCATCCATTCCACCTTCTGTGACATAAAGTAAAATCGCCCCAGTCCACGTTCCATCGGGCTTTGGAATCGCGTAAACTCTTTCAGAAATAGCCGACGATGAATAGCCTGTTTCGGCTTGAACGGCACGAATCAGGTGATGAGAAAATGTGTGCCACCAAACAAACATTGGATGGGATTCAGCAAAAAATCCTGGGGCCTCATGCTCACTTGGCATCCATTCCTCTTCTCTCATTAGAGCGGTTCTTGGAGATCTAAACAAAATCCATGGAACAGGCTGGGATTGTTCGTTGAGTGAATCTTCGACCAACATTTTGTGCTCTGCCATCCACTTGCCCCATCTATCGGATTCGACAAATGGTGCAGATTCTTCATCGAGGGTGATCAGGATTCCTTCTCCGAAGGCCGAAGTTGCTGCGTACCAATCATCGCCGTGTATGTTATGTGACAAATCAATCGTTTTAGGAGTGTTCTGATTCTCCAAATCCCCAAGCGCACCTCTCGAGTATCCTGTCAATGCAGTTACGCTTCTCAACCTCTGTATTGGCTCTCCTTTCAGCTTCAAATGGCCAAATGAGCCATAATATGGGTCATCTTCCATGCTGAAAATGATGCTTCTACCGTCGTGATCCTTCACATCGTTCGGGCGGGAGGAATCAACCAATCCTTCAAATTCATGTTTGTAAGAATCAAGGGCAGAGTTTACACTTCCACCGGCCTGAATCCGTGACCATTTATCCTTGAAATCAAGAGTGCTCTGGCTTTTCAAAATTTGAATTACCAATTTATCTAACAGAGGGTGCTTGTGCAAGGAAGTAGCTCCTCGAATCACGATTTCCATCCACTGAAGCAATCCCTTGACATCGTCATCAGACGGAACCGGGAACGAAAGACGACTGCATAAAGAAGATATCGAATCTTGTGCAGAATACAGAATTTTACCAGTTTCGATATGCGCATCAATATCTGGTTGAGTTGTCAATTGAGTGCTCATTAATGCATTGATAAGCTCGCCCATTTTGTCATCGGTCGGAACGGATATGACCCGTTGCGAAGAGGATTGCCACAAAATGGTGGATTGGCGTTGAGTGATTTTAGCCTTTTGTTTGCAGTCCCTTGGCCTGCTCGTCCCCATTTCGGCCCGTTTTTCTGGATGACGACCAGTGCATTTTCCGACATTTTGAGAAATCTCACTCAATACTGTCTCATTGTTGCAACTGGGACATCGAATTGTAACTCCCTGCATGCTCGAGTTCACTTCTTTCCATTGAAGAACGCTTTCCTCACATTTCGCTGATGGATTTGCGCCACACACGTGGTACCTCCAGTTAATATCGTCAAGGTGTCCATCATTGCAATACTTTACAAAACGGATGGCTGATGCGGTTTCATCGCATTCAGGGCATGACGAAGGTTTTGCATTACCGAACCCATGCATGAACAAAACTCCGTGCCCCCCATGTTTGTCCAAGCGGTTGCAGAGCATCCATGCTGGGAATGTATTGGTTTTAATCGAATAGAAGTTCTCACCTTTTCCGAGCTCAGCGTTTGATGGAAGCCAGTGCAATCTCACCTTTTGGTTGTTAACTGGTACTAGTTGGCTGCAGAGTCGAGCCGAGTGAATTTCATATGACTCTGGAAATCCCTTCTCCCTAATGTATTCATTTTCGTTTAGACAGTCCAATGTCCGGACGATAGCGGGCCCATCTACAGTTTCGAGAATAGACCCCGGGCCATGATTGAAAATGAGCTGAGTTGTGCGCATTGGTTGAGATTTCATTGTATCAGCGCCTCCTTGTTTGAACTCCGATGGTTGAGTCCACTGCTCTCAGTGATTGAGGTGCAGGATAATGCGGCGAATAGGCCGCTTTGTGATTATCAGGAATTTTTACGTGCCGCTCGTCTCCAAGGACAACATAGGTTTCAGAAGGAGGAGGTTTTCCATACCGGGAACTTAATTGGTAATTCACCCAACTCATGGCCATTCCTTTTTCCGCTGCAAGATCCGAGATGTTTGCCCATTTTTCCCACCCACTGTCGAGAATTGATTGAATCGCATTTGGAGGTCTAGATACAATTTGTCGCTCCAATGTTTGAGTTCGATTTCGAGATTTGATAATATCAATAAATGTATCAAATTCGACCGGACGAGTGGTGGATATATTCCAGAGGCCTGCGGAATTTTTCATGTGCCATGGCTGCGATGTGGCAACTCTGCTGTTGCGAAGCCAAGCCACTGACAATGGTCCAGCCGCCCGTTCTAGAACAGCCATTGAATATGGCCGGACAGTCACTGGCTCAACATATCTGTGGATCTGTAGGTGATATGAGAGAAAACGTTCGTAATGATCTAAATCCCGAGGCCGGGAACCACGCAAATACGTTGCGACCAATGCTCCATTCTTTCGGCCGACTCGGCCAGTAGCCTGAATGTACTGTGCGGTTGTTTTTGGTTGGCCACCCACGAGCATGATGTTCAATCGGTTGACGTCCACTCCCGTGCCAAACATTGAGGTTGTGAGGAGCGCATCGATGCATCCATCATCGCCCCTTTTTGAGCCTTCGAGTTGATTCAACAAAATCGGAAGATCAGATGAAACCATTCTTCCAGACAATTCAACAGCATTTATGCTACGCGGCGAAACTCCTTCAAGTGCTGCCATTCTGTTTAGATTACCAATCACGTCTTGCTCAATCAAAGCCCGTGCACCAGCGAGTTCTCGTACTGCGTTGTAATAGCCGACTACACTCCAATACCGATCACTGGATAGTTTGGTACTCGAGTGGAGAAGGTTCGAATATACGTCTCTCTGAACCCCGAGTCCACTCACTCCAATCGGACAGAACCCCATGTAGAGTCGCCCTGGTTTATCTCCTGAACTATGTGCTGGCTCTTCGTCGTTTTCGATGAGCAAACCCCTATCCTTCCAATTCGGCCCCTTAGGAGGGAAAAGATGAATTTCCCGATCAAAAAGACAGCGGATTTGCTCTGAAGCAGAACGAATTGTTGCTGTTGATGCAATGTATTTCGGACGGGCGCGCCCGGGTGAACCTTCGCGAATCAACTCTTCAATCACTGTTTCATAGAATCCTGTCATGCTTCCAAGAGGTCCTTCAATAAGATGCAATTCGTCTTGAATGATCATCGATGGGGCCTCTAAACCATTCACAATTTCGACGATGCGGGATTTAGGCGCGGGCAATTGGTCCGGGTTTTGACCATCCATGCCAGCGCCCGCCCGGAGAAATCCAAAGGTCTCATGATGATGCGTTATATTTCCAAAGAGCCCGGCAGTTCGAGGTTCAAACGATAATCGTGCAAACTTGTCAGCTGTCGCAATGATGACAGAGGGAAGTTGCCGGTAAATTTGTTCGTCAGCAGTATTAGCCGGAATGGGGCATCCTCTTGCCACATTTGGATTTGAATCACTCACCCTCCAACACCGTACGACTTCAATCGGTGCGCCATCAAAAGAGAGAGATAGGCGTTCCAAATGCAGCTCGCGTTCGATCGGAGAACCCGCAGGGGATTTCGCTTGCCATTGGGTGCTATTGAGAGCGCATGCTCTGTTTGGGCATCTTATTTCGAAATCATAAATCACTTTTTCACCGTTAGGATTCTTGTATGTCCTAAAGAAATACCCAGGTCGGCTCGGGCGTGTCGAACAACATTCGAATTCCTTGGACCCCAAAGTTTGAGCTGCCCACCGTATTTGTCCCCAAAGCGACTCTACACTTTCTTCGTGTATCCCATCAGCTTTCGTCATATCAATTTCAAGTGAATAGAAATTCGAATGGTGAGAAGTGTACGATGCACTGGTCACTGGAACAGCATCATCATCTTTCAGAACTTCAATCAAGTCGTCCATCAGAACATCCGTTTTCACAATCCAATGAATCTTCCCTTCTGTACTTCGCGAGGTTTCTTCTGTCGAACGCGTGAAAGAGAGGGTTTCTTTACAGCAGGGGCAGTTGAGAATCTGTGCAGGTTCTGCAGCACTTCGATATTTTGAATCTGGAAGAGCATGTCCACCTACGAGGGATTCAACAGCCGAAATCCGATGTGTTTGAAGGAAGTCCCCGGTAAGCTTTGTTTTAATTTTATTTTTCCAGCCAGATTTCATTTTCAGCCCTGTTTCGGTTTCACAAATTTTGTTAGGCGTTACGCTACCACCGACCCAGATTCCAATCGAAAATGACTGATGTCCTAAATCAATTTGAACATCGTTGACCATTCCGCTGTTTCTCAACCACTCCATTGCAGTAATCATGCCTAATGCACGACGGTATTGTTGAATGGTCAATAAGCGCAATGTATAGCGCGTTAATACGTTCACGCCTTGCCAACTAGGAGATTCTTGCGATAAACGCTTGTAGGCTAAGAGATAGGCCGTCACGAGTAAATAAGCCTCAGTCTTACCACCACCAGTCGCAACCCACAACAAATCAAGATGCTCTCGATCACTTGAATAAGGGTTGGTCGATGATTCGAGCACTGACAAAGCAAACGAAAGTTGGAACTTTCGCCAATTCAGTGGTTTTGAATTGGCCCATTGGGAATTGACTTCCAATGCTTTGTTTGCAAAATTAAATGCAAGCAGTGCCTGAGGGTTATTTATCAATAAATGAAGACCTTTTTTCATACGTTCATGGGCGTCTTCCGCTTGGATTTTTAGGATACTGTGATGAGGGTAGGCCGCCACATCAAAACTGTCATTAATCCAATCTTTGTAGCCATTCAGCAATGGAGAAAGGATTGCCTCAACAGCTGCAGGCTTCGTCGCTTCGGACAGTTTTTGGGCGCTTAGAATGCTTTCACCTTCTTTCCACTTAGGGTTCATTTTCGGTGCAGCAATATTGAGCATTGGGAGGTATTCGGTTCGTGCATCAGGGGGGTAGAAGTCTAATCCTCTATCCTTCAATGGTGCGACAGAATGATCGACCCAAGCAAAAGGAGGGGCCTTTCCATAGTGTATTTCTTCCCCATTTCCCAGGATAATATTCATTGTATCTCGAGTTTCAGTTGCAATGTGTTGTGGATCAAACTGTTTCCATACTGCTGAGCATAGGTGCCCTCTCGCTTTTTGACCTCTGCCATGGTACAGTGCCGAATCGATTTCATCTTCGGTCGACGTTGATGTTTCGGGGGAATATTCTCTCAATGTTGTTCCGCTTTCCAAAGCAATTCGAATTTCAGGCTGATGAATGTTAAGTTGTGAATTCATGTTGGCATCATACTTTCCATCTTCGGCCCGAGGGGGTATTCTGGAATGTATTAGGCAGGTAATCGAAAATAGATCAGTGTTCATAAAGCCCGAACGAATTGTGAGATTTAGGCCGATTTCGGCTTTTTCTTTGGAACAAACAACCAGTTCAAGCTGCTCTTGTGACACATCTTTTGGAGAAAGCCATACTATTGCTTTGGAGGTCCGGTTGCCCGAAGTTATGACTGATTCAAGCGTCTCCCAAGGGAGAATACATGCCCTAGGTATTCTGAGAAATGACTCATCTGATTCATCATACTGATACCTTGCATACGTGATACATATTCCAAATTTTGGAATCTCATCATCAGTTGCGCATGTGAAACTCAAGCCCATCGAAGACGGTTTTGCTGTGGGGTCAATCCAAGGTGCTGGCGGTGCTTCCTCCCCTTCAACAACCCCTTCTCCACTCATTTCTGCACCGTTTTCAATAATCAGTTCAGCTTGAATATCCTCTGGATGTCCTTGTTTTTTCTTAGGTGCAAGAATGCCAAGTGAGTAAATCAAGTCGGGTCTCTGAAATATTTTTTCATTTGGTCCCTGCGTAGGCCCTAGTAATTTAGTTGCAATCTCGCTAACCAGCCAAGGGCGCATATTATGTACTCTAAGAACAAGTAAATATAATTGTCACCCGCTTTTTTTGGCTGACCTTGTTGCCGGTTGTGTTCTTCCTTGCCAAGAGCAGTAAACAATCCAAACAAGAATAATTTTCATTAATTAATTATCTGACGAATTTTTCAGGAATATGTTGAGGTTTTCTTCAAGGTACCTATCTTGTCTTTTACTCCAATTTCCTTTCCAGAAACTGGGATTTGAATTAATTTGAGAGAGATCAATTAATTCATCAATTTCAAATTCAATCACAATAATATCTTTGGCAACTGGTGCGTAATATTCGTATTCAGAGAGTACTATTGGCGCTGAAGTAGATGTACTCATTGCAGACGGTGGTTCACATCTTTTCATCAAATCTTGAGATGGAACGATTACTATTCCTATCGTGTTTTTTTCTTCTTTCATTGCCATACAAATTTTATGAATAGAACGATAAAGACTCGCTACATTGCCGCATTCGACTTCAATCACATGCCTTTTACCGTCAACAAATTTTTCAAAATCTATAGCCTGTCGTGACTTATCCGTATTTTTAGAGCGGGGCAACAATCTTTCTGGACGTGAATTGGAAAAAGGGTTCACTTCTGGTTTGTATCCTATGCTGATTAGACATTTTGAGAGGACGTTGTTCATCCAAGCCTGCGGTACATCGTATGGTTCTCGCTTAATCCGGGGTTCTTCTGGAGACCAGTATGGTGTTTTAATCCGATTTAATGTATCTAATAGTTCGCTGCTTACTGATGACTCAATTGTTCGATTTGTTTGTGTGTTTTTGATAATTTTTGCTTTCACTTCACTCACCTATATGCTTTTTCAAAGTGAGGGCTTACTCCTCTTGACTCAATCAGAGGAAGTATACGGCCTAGATGAGGTGTAATCCAACTTGAAACATTTGGAATTTGATTGCTACGTACATATTGAATCCATTCC
>Ga0209603_1001894_pt1 | contig 20596 bp, 10 predicted proteins | sample COGITO_mtgs_1206_FD_184812 | JGI IMG/M metagenome (GOLD analysis project Ga0209603, IMG submission 184812) | Pelagic marine microbial communities from North Sea - COGITO_mtgs_120607 (SPAdes) (version 2) | ecosystem: Environmental > Aquatic > Marine > Epipelagic ... | reverse complement strand
AATGTAAAAAACCTAAAAGCATTTTTACATTGGTGTTTTGACAAAGAGGTATGTACACGTTTCCCATTAAAACATATGGTTGTGGAACAAGTAGAATCTGATAAAATATAATAAATCTAACACACAGACTCGATATCTATTTTTGTGAATTTCAATCAAACTCGAAGATTTTGTAGCATCTGTCATAATTAGTGTTATTTTTATACTTTACACGGAAACTTCAAAAATATAAATACCTGAATATCAGTAAATATATTTTTACCCTTATCTTATAGTTAATGTAAGAATGGATAGCTGCGACAGGACCTGACCTATGTTTTATATACGTTTTTGGTGGAAGTTTTTAATTTTAATAAATTCTTCTTGGGTGATTTCTTCATTACTTAAATAGGAATTATGAACCTTATTCCCTTTTAACCATTTATTAATATCGCCTATGGTGGTATTGTTGGTAATTTTTAATGGTAAAATTTTTGTTAAATCTGATAAAAACAATTTTTCACTCCACAATATAAAACCGTCATACCAAACATTTACGCCATTAACTTTTTCCGGGAGTATGTATTCAAAATCTTCGGACTCTATTTCTTCATCGGTAAGTCCTTCAGGTATTTTTCCATATCTCTCCAAAACCGAGCCATAATTGTCTGAGTCGATCTCATCATTCATTTTTATATTCAAGTACACTTCCTTATCGTCATAGCTATCACAGCATAAAAATTCTGTAACAGTCCATACCATCGTATCAAACGTATATTCAGATATCGTTTCTGAATCTAATAATGTCATTCTTGATAATCTATTAAATATATCTTCTATAAAAACCATTGATTTTATGATGACTTCCTCCGAATCGTAGGGATATTCATATCCTGTTTTTATCCTAGATTCGTTAACTTTATTTATCCAATCCTTAATTGAATCATCTAGGTTTACTTTATTTAATTGAACCGGATTATTGGAGTAAAATTTTTGTAGAGGTTGATTTTCAAGGTCTTCACTGGCTTCTTTTGTCGTTGAAGTTATTTTGAGATAATACTCATTATTTTTCTGCTCAATTATTAAATTTTCTTTATCCCAATTTTCATCACTACTGTCATTAAGACGCGTGTCCAGCTTTTTAATTCTATCCATATTTATTTACTATAAATTTCATTAATTAATGTGTTTTTTAAAACATACAAACGTTAACAAATCTCTATGTCTTTAATTTTTTTTCAATTTACTGATGGTTAAATTAAAAATATCCTTTGTAAAATATTCGCTAACTAAATTTTCTAGTATTATTAGCACACCATCATTTCCATCTGTGCTATGTATACTATTTTCTCTACTTATTTATTATAACCTCAAATACGTCATTTCACAAGATTTACATTTTCGTTTGGTTTGATCCATATCCGCAACACTAAAGCGTTCTTCAATCTTTTCGAATATATCTAAACCTCTTCCTAATGTTATTTTCCAACCGTTATCTGCTGCAATAAAGCGATCATGGTGGTTTTCAAAACGAACCTTTAAATTAATCCCGATACTTTGTACATTTTGAGCCAATTCTTCTAAAGAGACTCTAGATTCTTCTATATACTCTTCGTGATTCCAAGTGACTAATTCTAAATTAATTTGATCTTCAGGATCTTTGTTATTCCCTAACATAATACAAAACTCTAACAAGTTTTTAAACTGATAGTACATTCTTATATAAGGGTCTTGAATGGTAATATTTTCTGCACCTTTTAGATAATTGGCAAAGAGTTTTTTATACGATATACCTGTTTGGTTATCTTTTAAAATTGTCTGATGCGGTTTTAAGTCTAATTTAGCCTTAATAAACACTTCTCCAGCATCTTCTGCTTCGGTTTCTTCCATGACCTCAATCTCAGCGCTGTAATTTAAATTCTCTAATGTTTCTGGATAGACCTCAACACCATTGGATAAAATAGTATACTTAAAGGTTACTGGTTCACTTCTAAAAGTCTCATCTATGATATACAACTGATCTTTAACTCTCTTTCGCCCCTCTACACTAAAGTCAAGTAACTCTAAAACCTCTTTTTCTGATAACTCTTGATGCGGATATATCAATTTTACCAGACCCGAAAAAGACTTTCTAATCGCTGTTTTATCTCTGGTGGTTAAAGAGCCATCCAACTGTATATATTTATCAAGAATGGAAGAATAATCATACTTTCGCATTTCTCGAAGTAGTTCTGCTAAATAATCAACTATAAAACCATATTCTGAGGAGAAAACTGCTGTTTTTAAGATACGTACTTCCCATCCTGGGATATACATATGCATTCTATCTATAAATGCACCTTTTAAATACCCTTCTGGTATGGATTCAAACAAATGTGAGTTTTTCAGCATATACGGCACATTATGTTTTGTATTCCCTACAAATGCCATGGATGCGGTTGCCTGATAGGTTTCTTTACCTCTATTGAAACTTTGGTTGGCCATATAATTTTGCATGATCTTCACCAAATCACCATCAGTACGTTTTCCACCTTTTTCTTGTTCAAACTCATCAAGTGCTACCACATCCCAGTAGCCGACTAAACCTATTTTATTTCCTGTGTTGTTTACAAACAAACGAGCTTTCGAAACATCACCTCCAGATACCAAAACACCATGTGGGGAGAGTTCTGAAAATATATGTGACTTCCCAGTTCCCTTTGGACCCAATTCTATGAAATTATAGTTGTTTTCGGTATGTGGAATCAAACGCGATAACTGAATAAACTTATCTCGCCTATTAAAGTATTCAGGATTCAATCCGATACTATGCATCATCAAATCCAGCCACTCATCTGTTGTGAATTCTTTACGCAAATCTACATACTCCTGCAGATTTACATTAGAAACCTGAATGGGTTTAAGATCAATAATAATCCAACGCATGTCAACATCATCTGCATGTGAATAACCAATATTTAAAATACACCAAACACCACCACCACTCAATAACTTTTGATTTTCCAACACCATGTTATCTGAAATAGGCACACCTTTTAAACCTAAACTAGCAAAGTCTGCTTCGTATATATTTGCCCTATCATTAAGAGATACTGTGATTTTATCAATAATTTTATAGCTTCCTGAATTTCTAATTTTAGATTTTACAATTTCAGAATCTGACCGATGCACATAATTGTCTTTGATTACATTCTTTACTTTTTCAATACCTTCTTTAATGATGTCTTCGTCATCAATAGCACAGTACTGGCCTAAGAGATATTCCAACACATACACTGGTACTGGATTACTCCCTTTAACAATAGATGTAAGGTCTTTTCGAACTACTTTTCCTTCGAAATGCTGTATTATTTTTTCTTTTAGTTCCATTAAAAATCAGGTTGAATTAATGTATTATTTTGAATGCGTTCTTCTATCAATGGGTTTAACATGTCATCGACATCAAATATTTTTAGTTTTAAAAAGGTCTCACTCACTGCATCTGCAGCCAATGTCAGTTCTATTCTCGCCATACGCTCGCTTGGAGATTCGGATATGAAATTTAATTTCAATTGCTCGTCATTGCTTACGAGTTTTGAATCCTTATACAAACCAATGCTTATCGTTCTTTCTTTTTCTAACCTAGAGACTTCTTGCTCTTGCAATATATTCAATTTTAAAATATTAGATACAATCTTCAGTGCGCCTTTGTTAATAAGTAATGGTGTTACCTTCTTAGTAACCTTTTCGCGTTTTCTTGAACTTTGAATAAGCGGCACTACCAATTCTTGTAAACTACCTCCACCATGAACAAACTGATGTCCAACACCCTGTTTCCTATACCGATTCACAGAAAAAGGAACAGTTACAAACAAATCATCCTTAAATTGGGTGGTTGCTGACAATGGGATAGTGTAACTTAATTCTTTTTCTGTTTCCTTGAGTGTTATAAAATAGCGGTTATGAGATTGAATCATATCAACACTCGGCAATTTCTCTTGATCCTTTTCTTTAATTTTTTTATCATTATATAAAAAACCATGATCAGCAGTTACATATACTTTGGCAACATTGTAGGATCCATGTAAAAGCTTTACAAACCTTTTTAGCTCTAAAATAGCTTTATCAACAGCATCTACTGTCTGTCTTTCTGTAGGTCTTTTATCTCCAATTGCATCAATTACGTCATGATAAACGTAAACCACATCATTCTTAAAAATCTCTCGTATTTCAGGTCGACCCTTATCATCTAAAATATCGTATTGAATGGCGCTTGAACTTGGATTAGAATGCTTCAAAATATCACTCCTATTGGTACTTTTGGAAGACATCCCATCAATTTTTATATCTCCTTCATTAAACACCTTCTCTTTCCTAGGAAGTAACTGTGCCATTCCCACATTGGTTTTTGACGGAATAGAAGCCAGCATATAACGCATTTCTGCGGTATTTTTTGAATCACCATGCATTTCAGATAGCAATTCTTGTGCAGCTTCGTACCGCAAGGCATCTGAAATAATGACCACGACTTTTTGATCGGTGGTTGCTATTTCTGTATCGTAAAAATCGTATTGTTTGGGCACATTGATCTTCGAGTAATCAAAATCAAAATGATGCAAACATTTTAGCCATTCTCTGTTAAGCATATCGGTATGCTTATCGTATTCCGCATTGAGTGCTGCATGTATTTGCTCCAAACCAAATACTTTCGGAATTTCAGGAATGTCTAAATCCTCGTAGCTCGCAATCGCCCTGCGGTAACTGCCATCAATTTTATAAAGCGTATTGGTATATAATTGGACATATTCTTCTGGTCTGTCTAAAATATAGGAGGATACGTCGCCAATGAGCTGGTGCATTTTGGCTACCTGAATCACATAGCGTAAACATGCTTTTACAGCGGCATCCAAATCTTGTTGTAAGCTGAGGGTTTCTAATTTTTTTATAATCTCTTTTGGTGATGAAGTAATGTGCGCTTGTATTTTGGTCAATACAGCCCAGATCATATCGGTATTGAACTCAGCAAATTGGGCATCTTCCCCATAAAGGTCAATTAATTTTGCGCCCTTTATGTCCTTACTCACTTGTTGCAACAACTGATCGAAACTACTTTTTAAGGCTGAAATCCGGTCTACCCCTTGTAGCATCTGGTTAAGGCGTATAATTTGAGTTGTATCATTTATTTTAAACGCTTTATAAGGATCTGAAGGTTTAATTATATCAATATCTTGGGTTAACTTGTTGTATAAAATACTGCGTGCGACTTGTAATAGAGACTCTTGATCGATCTTTTGAATGCTGTGCCCAGTAACTTCTTGAATGTGACGTACCACTTCATCTTCAAAGTTTAAATCGCTTATTTTTTTGCTGACTTTTTGTAATGCGGCAGCTTCTTTTGGATCGGATGAGGTGACTAATTTAGCTACCAATATTGGCCATGACTCAATGCTTTTAAATTTTAAAAAGGATGACACCAAGCCTTTTTGTAAAGCCGGTTCTGTAAAACTAGCAGCATTTAACATGGGCTTACAAACATCCTGAACACCAGTATACTTCAATTCTTTCATGTATTTAGACACCAAAGCTTTCTGATGGCGTTGCAAGCCGTAGTCTTCCATAAAACCACCCACATTGTCTAATTGTAATTCTTTATTAGCAAGTAGTAAACCCATTAATGGAAAGTTATGATAGGCTTCCTGGTTATTAGGATGCGCCATTGGGATATACAAGACTACTTTTTGATCTTTTAACTCACCTAATAATTTAACTTTTAAGCTAAATGGCGTGTTTTGCCAATATTCAATATGAATGTCAGATAAATCCAATCCTTTAACCTCTTCCAAATATTCCTGCTCCTCATCAAAGAAGAAGAGAATTCTAAGGCCTGAAAACCGTTGGAAATAGTCTTTAATTTTTTCTTCAATCATGTTTCTATTTTATTTTAGCTACGACGCTTTCAAATAATTTATAATTTTCTTTTACGCCATCATCCAGATCAAAACTGATTTGTTGGTCGGCTACATTTTTAAGTTCCATATCGTAGGCTTCACATTCTATTAAATCGCTACGCAGTCGATCTAATGTCTTCGCCTCTTGGGTGTTTAGATTACTGGCATTGCCTTCCAACACCATGATCTCGGTACGGATATTTTTGATGTGCTCTAATAAATAATTGGCTCTTATTTTTTCTACCGTAAAGGCATTCATACGATGCATGTATACCAATACTTGAAACGCACCTTTGGGTGAGGCAAACAACCAGTAAATAGGTTTCTTTTTATACATTTTACAATGGTATTTGTAAAAGTCTTTGACTAAGAATTTCTCCAAGTCTTTATCCAACCCCTCTTGTATAAAGTTGATGTTTTCGGTACGCGTTTCATGCCCCCAAATGGTGTCTAGTACCTGCTGAAACTGTTGCAGGGCATCGTCTGGGAAATTACAGTTCTTACCCATAAGCGGCAGGATAGCATCTTCATCAATAATGACTTTACCATTGTTGTAGGTATAACTCGCTAATTCTTCTGCAGATGGATTTGGATGTGCAATGTTTAAACCGGGTTTGTCCAAACGGTAACGCCCCATAAACAAGCCAATGGCATAAGAAATGAATTGAGAAATGACTTCTCCTTTATCGATGGGTAATTCTATTGCCTCTGCACCTTTAGCTCTAAAATCATGTTCCAAAGCCTCCAAATCATTTTTGTTAAGCTCTTCTTGCAGGATGGTAATGTCTTTTAAAGCCACCTCCGGCGTAAGCTCTTCTTGTAAACCATAGATGTCTATAAAAATGCGGTTGAGTTCTTCTTCATAGGTATGGAGTTGAAAGAAATCTCGTGTGACGTGATCTTGCCAAGTTGTATAAGCTTGTTCTAATGAGGAGGTTTCGTTTAATAAAGGAGAATGTTCAAAATCCCAAGAGGTTTCTCGTGAATCCCAGTCTGATTTAGAAATATCAATTGAATCGTTAACAAATTCTAAAATGTTAGGATTATTTTTGATATTAGGTTCAAATGGAAATAAAGAAATATTACCTGCCGTTACATTCAAAGTTGGACAAAGAATTTCAATAATCTTCAGAGCAACATTTGAGTTTAAAAACGCTAATCCAAACTTTATATCAACTGCTGTTTTATAAAAAAAAGAATCGCCAGCTTGATCAAAAACAAATCCTTTAGGAAAATAACGTGAAGAAAAGCCAGTGGATGCAATTCTGTTCCATGTGCCTCCTTCATTAAGGTAGAATTTCTTATTTCTAATTACAGAACTTGAATGCTCTTTTATTTCAGAGCCATCATTCTCCCATAGGATGAAATCGTTCAAATTTCCATACCATTTTCTTCTATCTCCACCATTAATAAAAGGATACCATCGACTATTCATTTTATGAATTGAAACCTCTTGCCAATTCCTTACAAACCTTTTATTATCTCCTGTTTGCATTCCAGTGGCAGGTGAATAAGACTCCTTAAACCTATTAAATGAGAAGATGTTTAACATTGAATGTGACAACCAATACGCAATGGGACTACCAGGTATTTTGGAGAAGTTGGTTTGGGGGATATTAGGATAAAATAGTTTTTTACCATCAACTGTTCCATGTTCTGGAATTTCAGTAATTCCCCCTTCTCCTCGATATTGATTAAAGTCGTATTTGTAATTTACTTTACCGTTGCTATATAAAAAGAGCTTTTCAATGTCTTTGTATAAAATATGCTGGAAGTTGCGTTCGTGTAATCTAAAGTAACTACCAATGGCATTTTCAGATTTTGTTTTCTTTATTGCAAAGGCTACAGAGCCAAAATCGATTCCGAAAATCCCTCTACCCATATGTAAAAGGCTGTCAAAAGTAAATTGATCAATATAATTCTTTCTAATTTTTTCAAATGAAGACAAGAACAGCCAAGATGGTAAATTGATCAATGCAAAGCGTGAATTACCCTTTGTCATATTCGGGATGACTTCCATAAAAATGGTCATCAAATCAGATTTCGTTATTGGATAATTGGCATTTACATAATTCTTTAAATCCGCATTCATACTCTTCTGCCCCATATAAGGTGGATTCGCAACTACAGATGAATACTTCTTAGTTAGAATGAGTAGAACAGGGATGTAAGACTTCAGATTTTGATAAATAGCTTCAATATTGAAATCTCGGTACTCGGTTTGTTCAATTTCTGTAAAATGTTGTTTAATAAAACTTCTGCCTGCTTCGCTTAGATTTAGCTTCATTACAGAACCTAAGTTCTTGGCTTGTTTCATTAAACGCAAGGCGGCTTCTAGTTCTTCAGCATAATCGGTTCCTTCAGCACCTAAAAAGTCTTTGACTTCTTGCATGCTAAAGTCTTGTGATTCTGGCATGGCATGCACATTAGGCAACCAGTCTTTATGCCAAATATCTCTGTATTTTTTGGCTGCTTTAAGTAAAATGGCAAAGGTGGCCAGTTGTGCGGCTCGGTCGTCGATATCTAAACCAAACAAGTTGTTTTTTAGGATGGATTCTACGGCCTCTTCTGGCGTGTAGTATTCTTCGATATACATTTGGTAGATCAGCTCAAAGCCTTCTACCAAAATGTGCCCTGAACCTGCTGCAGGATCTATTAATGTGAGTTCTTCTACGTTGTTAATGATAGCCTCTGTTTTGCCATCACTATCGTTCTCCACTAAATACTTCATTTGGCTTTTTAGTGGGCTATTTGGGTGTTTGTCTAACCATATTTTACCTGCGGTGTTTTCTACCATGTACTTTACAATCCAATTGGGTGTAAAGATTTGGGTGGCTGCAGGGATGTCTTTGGCTTCTGCTTTCTTATTCTTTTTAAACGAGGCAAAAACTTCATCCTTCTTTTCAGAAATATAAAACTGATACAACCAACCAATAAGTTCTACTTCTTGGTAGTCGTCATCGCTTATGGCATCGGTGGTATTGAGTAAGTGTAAAAAACCACTGTCTTGCAGCATATTGTCTGGCAGTAAAAGCTCGGTATAATCATCTAGCTTCCCAAAGACCTTGTCTAGGGTTTTGTTGGCATGGCAATAGCCTACCAATAATAAGGCAAAAGCTTCTTGGTCTTTGCTATAATCGCCAATGATCTTTTTTAAACGCTCTTGCTCACCCTTGTTTAGAAAATCATAGTTTCCTTGACGTGCTTTTTGAAGGATCACAGGCGTGTGTTCCATGCCTGTTACATTTTCTAGCTGTGACTGCTCGTAGCCGTTCTTCACCATAATACGCAGCGCCATCATCCTATTGAACCAGGTGTAGGCAGCTTCTTCTACCACCACTTCAATGCCTTTGTGTTGTACCGCCTGTTTTAAGGACTCCCAAAGCTGTGGCACATTGGCATCATCGAACACCTCGCCTCTAAAGGTATACCCACCAGAGAGTTTATTGGGTTGTTCCAGCACATTACCCTTGGTATCAAAACCCCAATACAGGAGCTTTTTGGCTACGCCATCCATTAATAAATTCCGAGATTCTTGTGCGAAAGTTTTGGTGTTCATTTATTTTTTACGCTTTATTTTATTTTTGCCACTACGGTTTCAAATTTCTTGTAATTTACAGTTACGCCATCATCCAGGTCAAAACTGATTTGTTGGTCGGCTACATTTTTAAGTTCCATATCGTAGGCTTCACATTCTATTAAATCGCCACGTAATCTATCTAATGTTCTCGCCTCTTGGGTGTTTATATTGCTGGCATTACCTTCCAACACCATGATCTCAGTACGTATATTTTTAATATGCTCTAACAAATAATTGGCTCTGATTTTTTCTACTGTAAAGGCATTCATGCGGTGCATGTATACCAATACTTGAAAGGCGCCTTTTGGTGATGCAAACAACCAGTAAATAGGCTTTTTCTTGTACATTTTACAATGGTATTTGTAAAAGTCTTTCACCAAGAATTTCTCCAAGTCTTTGTCCAACCCCTCTTGTATAAAGTTGATGTTCTCAGTTCTGGTTTCATGACCCCAAATAGTATCTAATACCTGCTGAAACTGCTGTAAGGAATCATCTGGGAATTGACAATTTTTACCCATAAGCGGTAAAATGGCATCTTCATCAATAATGACTTTGCCATTGTTGAAGGTATACCTCGCTAACTCATCTGTAGTTGGATTGGGATGTGCAATGTTTAAACCCGGTTTATCCAAACGGTAACGCCCCATAAACAAACCAATAGCATAGGATATAAATTGTGAAATGACTTCTCCTTTATCGATGGGTAATTCAATAGCGTTGCCACCATTGGCTCTAAAATCATCTTCCAAAGCCACCAACTCATTTTTGCTGAGCTCCTCTTGTAAGATGGTAATATCTTTTAAAGCCACCTCTGGGGTTAACTCTTCTTGCAAACCATAAATATCTATAAAAATGCGGTTGAGTTCTTCTTCATTGGCATGCAGTTGGAAGAAATTTTTGCTTACTTTTTCTTTCCAAGTTTGATAGGCTTCTTCTACTGAATTAGTTTCATTTAATAATGGGGATTGGTCAAAATCCCAAGAAGTTTCATGGGAGTTCCAGTCTTTTCTCGATATTTTTTTACTATCCTCAACTACAAAATCAATGTCCTGATTGTCGAATATTGAATTAGATAATGGCAAAGCTTTTAAATTTCCAACTTGAAAATTAATTGTAGGATTAAGAATTTTCAACATATAGTAAGATACATTCGAGCACAAAAAACCGAGTACTTTATTAACGTCCTCTAAAAACAATGATGACCCACTAACATCAAAGACAAATCCTTCAGGCGTATATCTACTCGCAAAACTTCCACTACTAATAAATGACCACGTAATTCCATTTTTAAAATAATGACTTTTCCCATCATATCTGAAACCGCTAAATGATTTCATTAGGTTCAAACCCTTTTCGTCATACATTAGGACATATTCTTGATTTCCATACCATTTTCGAAAAGCCCCCCCTTTATTGTATGGAAACCATTTGTAATTTTCTTTTCTGGGGTCTACATGACTTTTTATATTGAGCCCTAAGTCTTTAAATGCAATTTCAGACCAAAACCTAACTACCTTAGCATTTTTCCCTGTAGACATACCATGTTTTACATCACACAGGTCTTTAATTTTATTAAGACTAAACGCTTTATGCAGATTTTCTTTTACCCAATACGCGATCGGACTACCTGGGATTTTATAGAAGTTGGCTTGGGGTATATTGCGATAGAAAAGCTTTTCACCTTCAACAGTTCCGTTTTCCGGAATTTCTGTTATTCCTTCTTCTCCTCTATATTGGTTAAAGTCGTATTTATAGTTTTCTTTTCCATTACTATACAAAAACAGCTTTTCGATATCCTTGTATAAGATGTGTTGGAAATTGCGTTCATGTAATCTGAAGTAGCTACCAATAGAATTTTCAGACTTTGTTTTTTTAATTGCAAATGCCACCGATCCAAAGTCAATTCCGAAAATCCCTCTTCCCATATGTAATAGGCTATCGAAGGTGAAATTATCAATGTAACTTTTTCTAATCTTTTCAAAAGAAGATAGGAATAGCCAAGAAGGTAAATTGATCAATGCAAAACGTGAATTATCTTCTGTCATGTTTGGAATGACTTCCATAAAAATGGTCATCAAATCAGATTTTGTTATTGGATAATTCGTGTTTACATAATTCTTTAAATCCGCATTCATACTCTTCTGCCCCATATATGGAGGATTTGCCACTACTGAAGAGTATTTTTTGGTTAAAATTAGTAATACCGGAATGTAGTTCTTCAAATTTTGGAATATAGCTTCAAGGTTAAAGTCTCGGTATTCCGTGTTTTGAATTTCAACAAATTGTTTTTCAATAAATACTCTAGCTTCTTCACTTAAATTCAACTTCATTACAGAACCCAAGTTTTTGGCTTGTTTCATTAAACGCAATGCGGCTTCCAATTCTTCTGTATAGTCTGTTCCTTCAGCCCCTAAAAAGTCTTTAATTTCCTGTTCGCTAAAATCCTGTTCTTCTGGCATGGCATAAACATTGGGTAGCCAATCTTTTTGCCAGATGTCTGGATATTGTTTAGCCGCTTTAAGAAGTATAGCAAAAGTGGCCAGTTGTGCTGCTCGGTCGTCAATATCCAATCCGTAAAGGTTGTTTGTTAGGATGCTTTCTACGGCCTCTTCTGGCGTGTAGTATTCTTCCATATACATTTGGTACAAAAGCTCAAAGCCTTCTACCAAAATATGCCCAGAGCCTGCTGCTGGGTCTATTAAGGTGAGTTCTTCTACGTTGTTTATTAGAGCCTCTGTTTTGCCATCACTATCGTTCTCAACCAAATACTTCATTTGGCTTTTTAGTGGGCTATCTGGGTGTTTGTCTAACCATATTTTACCTGCGGTGTTTTCTACCATGTACTTTACAATCCAGTTGGGCGTAAAGATTTGGGTAGCAGCAGGAATGTCTTTTGCTTCTGCTTTCTTGTTCTTTTTAAACGAGGCAAATACCTCATCTTTCTTTTCAGAGATATAAAACTGGTATAACCAACCAATGAGTTCTACTTGTTGGTACTCGTCATCGCTTATGGCATCGGTGGTATTGAGTAAATGTAAAAAACCAGAGTCTTGCAGCATGTTATCGGGCAGCAAGAGCTCGGTATAATCATCTAGCTTCCCAAAGACCTTGTCTAGGGTTTTGTTGGCATGGCAATAACCAACCAATAACAAGGCAAAGGCTTCTTGGTCTTTGGTATAATCACCTATGATTTTTTGAAGTCGTGTTTGCTCGGTAGTAGACAGAAAGGCATACTGCCCTTGTCGTGCTTTTTGCAGTATTACTGGCGTGTGTTCCATGCCGGCAACATTCTCCAATTGTGGCTGCTCGTAGCCGTTCTTCACCATAATACGCAGCGCCATCATCCTATTGAACCAGGTGTAAGCTGCTTCTTCCACCACCACCTCGATACCTTTGTGTTGTACCGCCTGTTTAAGTGCTTTCCATAATCTAATAGCATCTGGTGCATCAACAGGATCTGCTTCTCTAAATACATAACCTCCTGAAACAGATATCGGTTCTGCAACTACATTACCTTGGGAATCAAAGCCCCAATACAAAAGCCTTTTGGCCACACCATCCATCAACAGCTTTCTCGATTCTTGTGCGAAAGTTTTGGTGTTCATTTATTTAAGGATAATAGTTTTGTTTTCAATGATGAGCTTGGTCATCTCTTTTCTAACCTTCTCTAGATACACTTCCAATTCTTCGGTGGTAGAAATCGTGGTTGCGCCTTTTGTTACATAATAGGTTTCAGACTCTGCAGCTTCACCAGATCCAGTTTTTATGGCTGCTATAATTTTTTTTAGCTCTACATTTTTAAATTGATCAACACTCAGTTGCTTATTTCTTAAAGACTCCAATGATGATAAATTATCTATGCCACCTAAGGTATAGTCCTTATCGGCATATGTATCTTTGCTAACCTTACGCTTAGTAGCCTCAACTTCAAGTTCTTTAAAAGCATCTTCATAGAGCGCCTTTACTACTTTTTTGAGTTCAACCAACTGATCATTTAACGCTTTTTTCACTTCATCATAGGCCTTTTTTACATGACGAAATTCACGTCTAGGGTCTTCTAATGCTAAAAAAGTATTGATACTATTTACCTTTTCCAGTGTATCTGCTGGTAAGGTTTTAAAGTTTTCGTTGTTTTCACGCATAAAGCCGTGAATCTCTATCACATCATTAAGAGATCTTGCTGCAAAATCTTCCATCCCTTTGGTAAGATCAAATAATTCTTTAGATGGATCCTGCGCATCTATAAAATAGGTAAAGAGTTTTTTCAGGTCTCTTGTTTGTACCCATTCGCTTAATTGTTTCACCGCTTTCTTAAAACAGTTTCCAAAAGGATATTTACCATAATAAGCTGTTTCTAACTCTTGATGTTTCGACAACTTTTTTTGTAAGGCCGACACCAGGTCTTCGAATAGAATATTTTTGTCTGTGGCTGTCGCTAGGGTTTCATTAAAAACCACTTTGTAGGACGTAACCACACCATCTAAAATAGTTTGGTCTATCTCCTCTCCGGTTACTACCTCGCAAGACATACGCTCTGAGGTAGACACCGCTTTATTGATAAAGTCTACAATAGGAAATCGTTGTTGTCCTTTGTACACAAACTCACGTTTTTTCTTCTTAACCAAGCTAATTAATACATCTAATACCGCTTCAAAGCGCCATCCAAAAGGCTCCTCCTTGTATTTATTAATCAAATCATGTACTGTAATTTGATTGTTGTTGGCGGTAATAAAATCGTTTACAAATTGTTCTGCTGGTGTTAGGGTTGGCATTGGTATTTGCATATCTGCCGCCGAACGCTTTAACTCCTGCTGATTGCGCGCATAATCTGAAGATAATTGATGGTACTTGTAAATACCAGATAAGTGTAGTTCTATTAAATTATTGACGCGTTCAGTTGCAGTGATTCCGTTAATTTGAGCACTTTCTATAATATTATTTTGTGAAATAAAACGGGTTTCTTGAAATTTATGCTTTAAAATGCCCTCTATTTTATCTTTTAACTGACTGTTTCTAATTTTAAAATTCTCGTTGGTTCGAGAACGGTCACCAGTGCCACCACCAGAGTTGTTTAAGAAATATTTGTTTGTTCTACAATACCATTCAAACTCCTTTCTTAATGCCTCATCAGTATTAAACCACTCGTTCACACAAATCACTAAATCTTTCTTATTAAGGTCTAATGCTTTTTGTTCAACAGCTATATTATCTGTGAGTAAAACCGTTAAGTCAAAATCTCCATTTCTAAAAAATTCCTTGCCTTCTATAGCGTAGCCAATTTTAAAATCATTTTGTCCATAACTTACCTTCGCGTTTAGTTTAACTAAAGGTCTAAAAAAGCCGTCAAAAGTCGTTAAACGATCTTCTAAAATGATGGTTTGATTTTTAATAAGGTTTTGAACATCCATTTCATCTTCATTAAAGAAAAAGAAGCTGCCTTTTTCTTCTCGGATGATACTCTCCTCCACCAATTTATTTAAAACAGTACCAATCTCTTTTTGGAGCTGCATTTTATTTTGATCAAGTGTGTCCATCAATAGCACCGCAATATTTTCAATGGTAGAAGGGAATGTTTGGCGTTGATTTTCCAGTAAATTGGAAATCATAAACAATACTTTGACCACACGTTCGGCAAAAAGATTGTTTTTAACATAGGGTAATTCCAAGGCATTATGAATGGCCTTCGCGCCCCTATTGGTTAAGTTGGTATTGAATTGCTTATTGTAAAAAGCATCAAATGGCATAAAATCACCCATTTCATCATCGGCATGTTCTTTTGCTGTAAAATGTGTAATACCAAGTATGGAACGTTCATTGTCCTTTACCTGTTTTATGACAAATCCTAATTGCTGAAATGCTTCAAAAACATGTGCTATTAATTTAAATTGATAGGGTACAAAAGGATAGCCAATAATAAACTCGTCTTCATCCTTATAACCTTTGTATAAATCGTGGTTGATTTTAAATTGATTTTCAATATAATCTTTATGCTGGGCATACATTTTACTCAAGGCAGCGATCCCAGTACTATTTTTATCTAAAACTCTTCGTTGCGTAATGTAAGACGCATCGTTACTCTGTAAAGAAATACGGGTGTCAAAACGCCCTAAAATTTTTCCAAATTCATCTTGAACATCCGCAACTCCATCAGTACCTACAGAAACCTCATCCAACGTCTGTTGTGCCGTACAGGCAATCCAAACTTGGTTGTTACAATCGTCACTTACGCGTTCAATAATATTCTGAAAGTTGAGGAGTATTTCTTTATTAGAACCCACATACTGCGAAACCTCATCTACTAGAAACAACAATCTATAGTGTTCATCTTTTTCCTTTAAAAACGCCTTTAATTCGGGTATTAAAGTGGCGTTAATTCCAATTTTAAAACTTTCTGGATTAGATAGTTTTGCATGCAATGAAACCTTGTCGATGGCCGGATGAAACTCTTTGGCAATATCCAAAACATCATCTAATTGAAATGCCGCAGCACCAGCCGCATCCGTTTCCCAATTAAAACCCGTTACTTCTTCAACTCTTACTTTAAAATCTTCAAAAACCCCTTTTTTATCGAGTTGCTTTTCCAATAGAATCGCTAAAGGAATGTCATCTGAATTGTACCCTCTAAACTTATTAAACATGTTTAAAAAGATACGTGTTAAACGTTCTTCACTTCCATCATCAGTTTCATCCTCAACGTTAAACATGATATTATCACAATGTGAGGAAACTACTCGTTTTTGTAACAGTTTTAAATTACTAGTTGTAATATTTTCGTTGGCTCCAGAACCCATAGCATCATAGCCCGAAACTGCTTTTATATAGGCAGCAAAGGCCAACTCTGAAGTATCTGCATCTAAAAGATAATGCACATATTTAATAAAGTGTGATTTACCAGAACCATAGTAGCCATTTACCCAAATTCCAGATTTACCAGAGCGTTTATTTAATACTGTATCTACCATAATAAATAACTTTTCGATCAGCTCGTCTGTGAAGACGTACTCATCGATTTCAGCTTTTATGGTTTCTTTCTTTTTGTCGCTTACAACAACAGCAGGGTTAATATTTCTGTCAATTTCCCTATCGTATATTTCTCTTAATAACATATTTTATGCGTTTATTAATTTTATTGCTCTGTATAAATTTTCGTCTTTCAATAAGCCAAATAAACTGTAATAGTTTTTTGCTTCTCCAGGGTAAAACATAATGAGTTTATAGCCATTAATAAACTTCTCGAAATTATTCATAAAGCGACTTGCTCTTATATATGGAAAGGCATTACCAAATCCTTTTACAAATACATAAGCCACTTCATAGGTATTTGCATTCTCCAAATGTTCCTTTATTTTGACATCTAAATAATTTAAAAACCGATCGTTATAAGCATCCTTTTCTATGGCTTTCTGAACAGCTTCAGGCTTTTTGAGTTCGTTAGCTGTATAAAAATCATACTTATTACTTTTACCAAATTTCTCTTGCTTCAAATAATCACAAAATATTTCAAAAAGATCAATAACCATCACATCTAAATAATTATTAGGTCTGTGTAATCTGTTTTTAATATCTAAAATCTCTTTATCGATCTCGTATTCTTTTTGCGCATCGTACATATACATGTAGGCGGGGAAGAAAAGGTTTCCAGTCTGATGGTCTTGGAAATCCTTATTTTCTAATTGCGTGTATAGTTCGGTTATCGTCATATTAATTTTAATTTTTAAAACAAGCTGATAAAAACCATACTTGTTGATGGTCTTCAAAATAACTCCAAAATTGAGAACTAGTATTCGTTGCTTCTAATAATCGTTCTCCATTCCAGAGTCCAACGTCTTTAAGTGCTTTTCTGTATTGTTCGTTTATTTTTTTATAGGTTGAATCAGACCAAGTTGCTACATCTTCATCTAAAGAGGCAATCTCATCTATTTGCATTTGAATATCATATGTATTTAAAGGATTTCCTACTTTAAATTTCTTTAAGGTTACTTCAAAATGAATATCAAAAATTAAAGGATAGGTCTTTAAACACAAATAAAATAGTGCAAGTTTTTTTTCGTTCTCATTCCATCCGAAAAAATGAATCCAAAAATCATTTGGCGCCACATTATATCTTCTTTTTATTTCAGAGATTATTCTTTTTCGAGCAGAATTGGTAGCAATACCTATTACGTTATTTTGTTCCTCCTCAATAGCAATACCATGCTCAAAGTTTTCACTTAACAGCAGCACTTCCAGGGCCATAAACTCATTAAAGAGTATGCCTCCTGCAGTGAAATTAGCATCGTATTTTTTGTTTTTTATCATCATATTTATCGAATGATTTTATTTTTAAAAAGCTATTGAAGCCCCTCAAATTTCTCCTTCATCGTAGGGTTACCATGGGTTAACTTTTTAATCGTTAAATCTTCGGCTTTATTGTTTGCCAATCGTAAATTATTTACCGAAGATAATAAAGCTTCTTTAGTTTTTTGAAGGTGTGTCATTGTTTTATCAATTTCCTTTATGGCATCCCCAAATTGGCGACTAGCCAAATCATAATTACGAGCAAACCCCGTTTTAAAATCATTAATTTTATCCTCAAAATTAGTAACGTCTACATTTTGATTTTTCATGATACTTAATTCTGTCTTGTACTCTAAAGATTTCATACCTGCATTGCGCAACAAAGAAATAATAGGAATAAAAAACTGTGGTCTTATCACATACATCTTCTCGTATTTGTGAGAAACATCTGCTATACCAGTATTATAAAACTCATTATCAGACTCTAATAAAGAAACCAATACAGCATATTCGCAACCTTTGTCTCTTCTATCTTTGTCTAATTTGGCAAAGAAATCTTCATTTTTCTTTTTAGTAGCGGTTTCATCTCCTTCGTTTTTCATCTCAAACATGATAGACACAATTTCATTACCATTGTGGTCTGTTTCTTTGAACACATAGTCTCCTTTTGTACCTCCTGATGCATCGTTATCCTTTTCAAAATATGCATTTTGAAATGCTGTTGCACGTAATTTATTAAACTCGATTTCACAATGTTGTTCTAACGTTTCACCAATCATTTTAGTAGAAAGTTTCTGCTTATGATCTTTTAAACGAATAATTTCCTCGTCTTTTAATTTGAGTGTTTCGTCTTTATATTTTAATTTATCGTTAAATTTTTCTTTTAAGGATTTTTCTAACAATTCTTTTTCAGTATCCTTAGATTTAAGGTCATTTTCAAGTTGGTCATTTTTCTTTTCAACTTCCTTTAAAGCTTCAGAAAGAGCAAGTTTTTTGACAGTTTCTGCGTTTTCAAGTTTTGATTGTAAATCAGAAATTTCTTTGTTTTTTTTTGACCCCTCTTCTAATAAATCTGATTTACTTTTTAACTCTAAAACTTCAATTCTTCGCTGTTTTTGATCGATTTGTTTTTGAAGTTCATTTTTTAGGCGTTCTTCTGCTAATTCGATTGCCGTTTTTTTATCATTTTTTGCAATTTCGAGACGATTTTTTAGGTCTTTTTGAAATTGCTGATCCCTTACCTGCTTTACAATATCTGTGTAGACAGAATCGTCTACTTTAAAAACTTCTTTACAGTTTGGACATTTTACAGTGTTGTCTGTCATAACGTTTTTTTATAATTGATAATACTACAAATGTATCTTTAAGATACACAATGTAGTTGCATATCTTAATTAAGTATAATATTCATTCATTTTTTGACTAATAGCGCTCATTTCATCAACCACCGAAGTTGGAGAAAGTACCTCTACATCACTACCAAAGGACAGTAAAGTCTGATACATTTCATTGTTCGGCAATAAATTAATAATAATGGTTCTTTGCGTTGGATCTGATTTATCCAATCGCTGGCTCGCACCGTGAATTGGCTTGGTGGTAACATAGGGTATTCGATCTGACGAAAACCGTAATTTAATTTCTATGGGTTTCTCATCAGCTGGGATCGAAACACCAATCATTTCATCAAAAAAGTCTCCCCAAACGGTGGTGTCTGGAACAATATCATCGATCGTCTCCGTAATTTCTTTAATTCTGTCAAGGGCTAAATTCGTAATTCCGGTATGTCTTTCACTGTCTTCAAAACCAAACAAAAACCAACGGTCATTGTATTGTTTTAAGTGGTATGGATGAATTTTTCGCAAATAACTGTTTGTATCTTGAAATCCTTTGTAGGTTATAATTAATACTTTTTTACGGAGCAACTGATTGTATAATTTCCCTACCCAAGATTGCCCACTATAATCTCTGTTGCTTTGATAACTAATCAAACCATTGAAGTCTTCGTGCGCCAAATGAAATGCCTCCTTGATTCTTGGAAATAATTCATCCAACCAAAAGAAATCTTCTCGATTTCTATACCGTGATAAAATGGCCAATGTTTCCATTAACTGCTCTTTATCTGTTTTAGACAACAATTGATTTCCTAAGGCCAAGCTAACATCGGCATACTTGAAAATTGTTTTTTTACCCTCATAGAGTTTGGAAATAAAAATTGGACTTTCGTGAAAATCTATAGAACCCCCTAGTTCCTTTTCGATCATCTCCTTGATGTATTTAATGTCGTTTTGAATGGTTTTTCTAGAGACACTTACCCCTAACTTCTCTGCTAGCAATTCCTTTAATTTTTCAAGAGTATAGGCCCCTGACCTATTGGAAAAACATTCATCTAAAATGGTAATTCGCTTTTGAAAATTTTTATTTTGTGGCATACAATGTTAGTTTTTTTTGATCAATGAGGGATCTTATTGACCATTGTTTTAGAAAACCTAGCAACAAAGAACATGTTTAAAGACTCTTGCAATCAATTCAGAGTGGTCTTTTTCACTGTTCACATCAAACTATTTTTCTAAACATATGTAAATATACTAATTCTATGCAAATAGATTGCATAATTGAAGTATAAATTTGCACAGAATTTAAAAATAAATATAAAAAATATGAAAAAAATAGTCGTGTTAATCTTCTGTCTAGTCGTATTTAATTGTTCAAAAGATGAAGATGTAGATTGTAATTGTGGCCTTATCGTTTCTGATAATGTATCAGATTACTCGGTTGTAATAAGAAGTAATTGCAGTGGCAATGAAAAGAGTTTTACACTTAGTCAAGGAGACTG
>Ga0209603_1001887_pt1 | contig 20647 bp, 32 predicted proteins | sample COGITO_mtgs_1206_FD_184812 | JGI IMG/M metagenome (GOLD analysis project Ga0209603, IMG submission 184812) | Pelagic marine microbial communities from North Sea - COGITO_mtgs_120607 (SPAdes) (version 2) | ecosystem: Environmental > Aquatic > Marine > Epipelagic ... | reverse complement strand
TTAGAGAAGAATTTAAACAACTAAGAAAAAAAGATAAAGTATTTGCTGAATGTTGGCCTGCTACAAATAACGCATTTTATGAATGGTGTTCGCAATATTTAGATTACAAACATATACGGAGCAAAAGATGAAACGAGATTACGAAACAGGTACAAAACAAAAAGTTATCTTCTTTACAGGTGTAGAAGTTGAAAAGACTCCTGCATATGGAATGAAAACATTATTTGTTACAGGTACACAACCATGTGATGTAATACAAAAGCATTACGATGAAGAACAATGCGAACACATCTTTTTCGGTGCTAATCATTCTTTTGATCCTGTAACGAACAATGAGTGGGAAACATGGGAACGTATGGTTAAGGCATTTTTAACTGCTGGCAAACTATGCAGTTTAGATATTCCAATTAATCTAGCAGAAGATTTTCTTGATAGCGGTCTTACTGAATATGAAAACTTTATTCCGCAACTTCGTGTGCCAATTCCTTATGCTAAACTGTGGAACTATAACACAATGATTAAGATTGATGATAAAGACTTTAAAGCAACCAATCCAGGTGTTTGGTGCCATAGCCTGCATGATTTGATGAATAGAGAAAAATTCACTGATTGGACAAAATATGGCCTTGACAAAGTTATAAAGTGAGTGTACAATGAATACAACAAATGAAAGATATTACGATTATATGATTCGTAGATCAAGAGAGGAAGATGCTAAGATGAATAAAGAAAATGCACTAAATAATGCACAAAGAAGTATATGGGTAACCTTTAGAAAAGAAGGTGTTCATATGTATCCAGGAGCAGATAGTGATCCAAAATTGGCAACAGGTGACTGGGACGATGTGTCGTTTCTTGGTATTCCTCATCGTCATATATTCCACTTCAGGGTGCGTATCGAAGTGTTCCACAACGACAGAGATATCGAATTCATCCAATTCAAAAGATGGTTGGAGAGACTTTATTCTGGAGCGAGTACAACCGACGGTGAAGTGCTCGTTTTAAATCACAGATCGTGTGAAATGATCGCAGACGAATTACACGAAAAGATTTCAACAAAATACCCAGGCCGATTTGTTGAAATTGATGTTGCCGAAGATGGCGAAAACGGCTGTTCAATATTTTATCCCCGACCATAAATGCTGTTAAAAAAGGAAATTAAAAAATGGCAATTAACTTTAATCGTGAAGCGTACACGAAAGTGTTCAACGACTTGGATAAGTTCCGCGACTTTTGTCGCTTTGAAGGTAAAGTCTTTAATGAAAAAGATCTTTATAAAAACGATGCTCCAGTATGGATTGCATACATTAAGCATCAAGGCTGGCTTCGGGCCAAGGCTCGAAACCCTGGCAGGAAGTTTAACTCTCGGAGAAATTAATGACTATTCATATAGTAGACATTGAAGCAGTAGACACACGCTACACAAAGCAATGGAAAGATTTTCTTCCGCCGCAACTGCAACGTGCTACAAACGAAGATGTAAAAGTAATTAGTGGAGGAGAAACACCTCAGGCTACAACGCCTGGGGCTTTTCTCAATTTCGGAGGCACTAATGTTTACAAATCAAAACAATTAGAAACAATAGGAGAAATGTTCTGTGACGGACGGGTGGAAGACGGTGATTATTTTCTCTACACTGATGCCTGGAACCCTACAGTTATACAACTACGCTACATGGCAGAGTTATTGGGTGTTGATATTACTATTGGTGGTCTGTGGCATGCAGGTAGTTATGATCCGCAAGATTTTTTAGGTAGACTTATAGGAGACAAACCTTGGGTTAGACACGCCGAACAATCTATGTATGAATGCTACGATGATAACTTTTTTGCAAGCGAATTCCATATAGAATTATTTGCAAAGAGTTTAGACATGATACCAAATAAAACACATCGTGTTGGTTGGCCTATGGAGTATCTAGCAAGTAGTTTAGATAGTTACAAGAATATGGAAAAAAGAGATTTAATCTTGTTTCCGCATAGAGTTGCTCCAGAGAAGCAAGTTGAAATATTTCGTGACTTAAAACAACAACTACCACAATACGAATTTGTTATATGTCAAGAACGTGAACTTACTAAAAATGAATACCATAATATGTTAGGGGAGGCTAAACTTGTGTTTAGTGCTAACTTACAAGAAACGCTAGGTATTAGTTGGTATGAAGGTGCTTTAGTAAATACAATTCCTATGGTTCCTGATAGGTTAAGTTACAGTGAAATGGCACTACCAGAATTTAAATATCCAAGCGAATGGACTGAAGACTATGATGCATATATGCTAAACAGAGATAAGGTAGTAAAACAAATTGTTGAATATATGGAAAACTACGAAGACTTTTTACCAAGCATTAATAAACAGGTTACAAAACTTAATAAAGAGTTTTTTAGTGGCAAGAAACTTTACAGGATTATCTCTGATGGGGAATGATGATTTTAAAATTACTATTGGTGATTCTACTTACAACACATGTAGTTCAGATACAATTACTATAGACACATCATATACAAATGATACTGGTAGTGAATATACCTTCAATACAAATGCAGACTATTCTACAACTATTACTGGTGCAACAGTAGGTGGCGTTCTTAATGATGATGTAACTTACACTATAGGTGGATTTAATGAAGATTATTTAGATACTGCTCAAATAGAAAACATGGGTGAAGAATACCCTGCACTTAAAACTGCATACGAAAAATTTAAAACAATATATGATATGACATTGCAAGACTGGAAGGGTAAACAAGATGATTAAAAAACATTATTATAGTTGGGCTGACGTAGAAAAAATGTGCGTTAGTATTGTAAATCAAATGTACAAGGACAATTGGCGTCCTGATTACATTGTAGGTATTACCCGTGGTGGTAATGTACCTGCTACTATTATCAGTAATATGACTGGCATACGTTGCGAAGCAATTAAAGTAAGTCTACGTGATGATACTAGTGAAAGTGAAAGCAACTGTTGGATGGCTGAAGATGCATATGGTTATATATCAGACCCAGGTCCAAGTGCTGGACCGTTTCATAAAAATATTCTTATTGTAGATGATATTAATGATACTGGTGCTACGTTTAATTGGATTAAACAAGACTGGAAAGCAGGTTGCTTACCTGATGATCCTAAATGGGATAGAGTATGGGGCAACAATGTTCGTTTCGCTACACTAACAGAAAACCTAGCAAGTGAATTCACTAGTGAGGTGAGTTATACATGTCATGAAGTAAATAAAAGTGAAGAGGATGTATGGTTAGTATATCCTTGGGAAAACGTAGGAGAATATTAATGGACGTACAAGTAGACAGATTAGACTTATTTCCAGTTCCTATCTTAGGAGCACATTATGAACATGCAGACAGTTTATCACAAACACTTGTTCCTATGTTTAAAAAAATCGAAGAAGAAGATGAAAATCCAGCACCATACAGTGCAAATGGTTATACAAATTACAACCCAGGTACACAAATAATTGAACGTGTTGAGTGTAATGCACTACGTGATTGGATTGGCCAAATTGGTATGGAAGCCAACAAGACACTAGGTGTTGAAGCAGATTTAACATTTGTTGGTAGTTGGTTTAGTATTAATAGAAAACATACATATCACGAAATGCACAATCACGTTCCTGCAACATGGAGTGGTGTTTATTATGTACAAGCAGAAGAAGATGATGCTCCGATTACATTTTATGATACTAATAAAACAACAAATTGGCCGTGGTGTGGGTATAAAGAAGCAAATCAATATATTACACCTTCGTATAGTATAACTCCTAAAACAGGACGTTTATTAATTTTTCCTTCACACTTAGTACATGGTGTTTCACAACAAAAGAAAGACAGCGAAAGAATTACAATTAGTTTTAATTTACAAGCAACACAGAGTTTTAAGTAATGGGACCTTGGACCGACGTAGTAGTTAAATCAAAAGATTTTACAGTTTTTAGAGATGCTTATCCAGTTACAGAAGGACACATTCTTTTTGTGCCTAAAGAAGAAAATTGGCAATCTCTAACTAAATGTTTCGAAGCCGCATACAAATGGGGCTACGATTGGGTTGAACGCGGATATTGTGATGCGTTTAACATCGGACAAAATTGTGGAGAGGCCGCAGGACAGACTGTTATGCACCCACATGTCCATTTAATTCCTCGCAGAGATGGCGATATGGATGATCCACGCGGCGGCGTAAGACACGTAATCCCCGAAAAGGGCAACTACAAGAAAGGAACTTATGTTGAAACAGCAAATGATTGAGGCGGCAAGGAAGCACGCCGAAGCAGAAATCCTATTACACAAAACTAATATTAATGTGTACATGGAAAAGGTTGTTGGCATTGGCGAACATTCAGATATTATTGAAACTATTCAAAAAGAACTGGATGCTATGGCTACTGCGGACGATCGTCTTGAAATGTTAAACAAATATTTTAATGACTAGAACACTATTCATAGGCGACAGTCATACATGCGGATATAAAACAGTACCTGGTAAGCAAGGTCCTGGAAGTTATTCTGTATGGAATGAAAATAGTTATGTAGAAGAATATGTTAAACTACATAATAAAAAGGCTGTTGTCTACTCTATGCCAGGCGCAAACAATCGGACGTATGCAGACTGGTTAGGGAGTATGTTTAAAAAATACGATGACATTGATGAAGTAATTATTTTGATGTCATCGTTGAATCGTTTTATGTTAGGGTTTAATGAAAAATTATCTCCTAATGTAATTCCAATAGATCAATTTACCCACTTTGAAGGCACAGATAAAACAGGAATGACCGATAGATATATTGACGGTATTATATCTGAAGAGTACTTCCAATTATATCAAAAACCTACAGAAGATGATTACGAAAAGTTTCCTGGATTAAATTTTAGTTATGATAACGGATTAATAGATCCGGATATACGCAAGTCAACTTACATGCAAATTAAGACGTTCTTTGAACTTAATACACATTTAGAACAACGTGATTTTTTCAAAGACATATACACATGGGATAATATGTGTGCAGACAGAGACATTCCTTTATACCTCTTTAAGATGCGTGAAAGAACATTCTTTCCAGAATCATGGGATTTTTACGGCAAACTAAAAGTAACCAAAATAGCAGATCAAAGTGTAGAAGAATTTTTTCAGAAGAGAAATATTGATCATAATAACTATTTTGAAGATGATAAAGAGCATTTCAATCAACTATACCACAAATTGATTGCACAGAAATTTTTAAAACACTTGACAAAAACCTAAATATAGTATATAATGAACTATAAATGGAGTATTAAATGAAATTACGTTATAGCGAAGCATTCTATTCAGTACAAGGCGAAGGCAAGTTTGTAGGTGTACCTAGTGTATTTTTACGTACATTCGGTTGTAACTTCCGTTGCATGAACTTTGGTACAAATGAAAAACGGAATCGAACACAATTACATGCTGAAGGTATTAGATATAATCCTGAAGTAAAAGCATTAATTGATTCTGATGTACATAAGACAACAGAGAAATTTGAAGACTTACCTATTATACATACAGGCTGTGATACATATGCAAGTATCTATCCTGAATTTAAACACTTTAATAAAGAAGCAACTATTGACGAAGTAGTTGAACATTTACTTTCACTTACTCCAGAAGGCAAATGGACAATGGATAACGGCCAAGACATACACTTGATTATGACTGGTGGAGAACCTTTGTTAGCATGGCAACGACTTTATGTTGATTTATTTGAACACCCAAGAATGCAGGACTTAAAAAATGTTACATTTGAAACAAACACTACACAAGTATTACACGACGATTTCTTCAACTATCTCACAGACAATGACAGAATTACAGTCACTTGGTCTTGTTCCCCGAAACTTAGCGTTAGTGGAGAACCTTGGGATACTGCTATTAAGCCTGATGTGGCTCATGAGTATAGCCTTGTTGACGGTAGTGACATTTATCTTAAGTTTGTTGTCGCTACTACTGACGACTTTGAAGAAGTTACTAGGGCTGTTCAAGAGTATCGGAGCGCCGGGGTCAAGTGTCCGGTATATCTTATGCCGCTTGGAGGACGTTCGGAAGAATACAATCTTAATGTTAAAGAAGTTGCCGAGGCGTGTATGGAAAGAGGATGGCGATTCACTCCAAGACTCCACATCTCACTATTCGGAAATGCCTGGGGAACTTAATAACTTGAAAGAATATAAAAATGCACAACACGAAAAAGCAATGAAGGCAGAAATAAAAAAAGATCCTTCAGATGCAATTAGAAAGGCAGGATGGTAAAGTATGGATTGGAAAGATAAAATAAAAAAGGCAGTAGGGATTAAGCCTAAAGAAACAACAGAACCTACTTCAGAAGAAGTAAGACGAAAAGCATTAGATGCAGAAAAAGCACAAGCAACTAAAGATAAAAAGCCTTGGGTAGCAGTATTAGATACACAAGTTAATCCAGATAATATTCGTAATGGATTCTTTGAACTTGATTGGAATAATGAGTTTATCGAACAACTACTTGATGCTGGGTACACAGGCGAAACAAACGAGCAAATAGTAGATGCATGGTTTAGAACTATTGTATCGCAAATGCTAGAAGAAGAAGGGCAAGATCCTAAACGTGATGCAGGTTATATTAACGTAGTTCCGATTGACAAAGGCAAAAGTGAAATATCGTAATGCGCGACGATCTAATGGTCCAACAACAAGTGGACAATGTATGGCAACACATGGTTGGAGTCATATGCTTAAATTTAACTAATCGTAAACAAGTTAAAGCAGTACTACCTAAGTTCTTTGCTAAATGGAGTACACACGATTCTTTAGTACATGCAACACGCAGAGAAATTGAAGAAGTAATTGAACCCTTAGGTATGAAACACGTTCGATCAGAAAGACTGTATCGAATGAGCGAACAATTTAAAGACTGGGACGGGGAAGATGCCACAGAATTATATGGCATCGGCAAGTATGGTTCAGATAGTTATGAACTATTTTACAAGAAAAGAATACCCAAAAACGTAGGTGATCACGAACTAAAACGGTATATTCAAGAAGAATTTTGTGGTTGACAACAGCCAGATTTAGTGTTACAATAGTACTATAAATTATACAAAGAGGCAAACTAATGGCAACTTATATTCTAGTAGATACTGCTAACACATTCTTTCGTGCAAGACACGTAGTACGTGGTAGCATAGATGATAAAGTCGGTATGGCATTTCATATTACACTTTCAGGTGTTAAGAAAGCATGGCGTGACTTTAATGCAGATCATGTTGTGTTTTGTTTAGAAGGACGCAGTTGGCGTAAAGACTTTTACGAACCTTACAAGCGTAACAGACAAGAAAGTCGTGATGCACTTACTCCAGCACAAGCAGAAGAAGATAAAGTGTTTTGGGAAGTGTTTGATGAGTTTAAAGACTTTGTAGATACTAAGACTAACTGTACTGTTATGCAACATCCGCAACTAGAAGCAGATGATCTTATTGCAGGTTGGGTGCAGTCACACCCTAATGACAATCATGTTATTATTTCAACTGACGGTGACTTTGCACAACTTATTGCACCTAATGTAAAGCAGTATAACGGTATACAAAACGTTACAATTACACACGAAGGTTACTTTGATGACAAAGGCAAGCCTGTGATTGACAAGAAAACAAAAGAACCTAAGCCTGCACCTAAGCCTGAATTTATGTTGTTTGAAAAATGTATGCGAGGCGACACAAGTGATAATGTGTTTTCAGCATTTCCTGGTGTTAGAACAAAAGGCACTAAAAACAAAGTTGGTCTAATTGAAGCATTTGAAGATAAAGAAACAAAAGGGTTTAATTGGAATAACATGATGTTACAACGTTGGGTAGATCATAATGGTGACGAACACCGTGTATTAGATGACTATCAACGTAATGTTATTTTGTGCGACTTAACTGCACAACCTGGTAACATTAGAAGTATTATTAACGATGTAATCGAAGATCATATGACTCCGAAAGAAATTAGTCAAGTAGGCATGCGTCTTATGAAATTCTGTGCTAAATGGGATATGCAACGCATTGCCGATCAAGCACAATATTACGCAGAACCATTACAAGCGAGGTATCCACAATGACAATAAAAGCAAAAGAAGTCCTTAAAGATAAGTTTTGGATTGTAGAAGAAAATGGCTCTAAAGTAGGAACTTTAAGCGCCGCCGAAGAGTGCTATACATACTCTTGCGGACAAGGAACACAAGTGTTTGGGGACTTTAATCAACTTAAAAAACACTTAGGTAAAATTAGTTGGAGTACTGCTGATAAACAAACATCGGTATCAGAGTTTGAAGTACATGGTTATCCAACTAGTTGTGAGCCTTTCAACCCAATGTATGATGTTAAAAATAAATTACCGTTGTTTAGCAAAAGCAATAAAAGTAAAAGCCTATACTGTGCAGGATATTACTGTATCCAATTTGAAAAGGGTTGGGTGAAAAGTTTTTGTCCTAAACAAATTACTATTGAACGATATAATTATAGCGGTCCGTTTAAGACTGATATAGAAATGAGAACGGAGTTATCACGTGTCAACGCAAGAACCTCTTAATACTGCACCTATTCAGCAGTTCATTCAACAGGTCAAACAGGCTGATTCTGGACAAGCGAAAGAAGTAAAACTTACTTTGCAACAAGCAAAAGGATTAGCATTTACATTAGGAATTGTAATGTCTAGACTACAAGGTGATATGGAAAAGTTTGTTAAGGAAAATGCAAACAAAGAAGAAGTTGTAGAAGTACAAATGGATGGCGGAAATGCTTGGTAGATTTTTAATTATTGTATTAGGTATGTTAGTTACTGCTGGTAATGTTACTGCAAACAGTAGTGGTCTAAAAAGTTTACAAGCAGAAGCAAGAGCCGATGGCGATGGTTTGCTTGAGTTAAAACACTTACATGATCTAACTAAACATAGTGATTCTGTTACATTAAGTGATAAGTCTATTGTTGGAGACAAATCATTTAGATTCGAACTTAACAATGGTGATTGTGGATATGAACCAAATTGGAGTGATTGTGATAATGAAAGAGAAAGAACAGAACTTTACTATGTTGACGACACCTTTAAAAAAGAAAGATGGTATAGATTTTATATTTTTGTTCCAAAAGACTTTAATAGTGTAGTTCCTGCAAAAACGTCTTTTATACAATTTTCAACACCTAACCCGTTTCAAACAGTAGTAATGTTTCAGTATCATAAAGGTGGCTTATTTTTTAATATGAACGGAATGACTTTTATGGGTGATCCGTGGTACAGATTAAAAAGTGATGAAGACCTAAGAGGTCAGTGGACTGAAATCTTATTTAATACAAATTGGCATCCTGATTATAAAAAAGGATATTTTAAAATTTGGATTGACGGTGAAATCAAAGTAGATTACAAAGGTAGAGCAAACCATTTGAAAGGTAAAATAGTAAGTTTAAGATATGGTATTTACAATAGTTTTCTTAACAGATATAGACGATCAACTGGCAATACTACATATCCTCAACGAGTAGTTTATTTTGATGGAGTTAGAGGTGATACTTCTTGTAAAAAATTATTGAAAGATCGAGCAAGGTGTAATAAACTGTTATCACAGACTTTGAACCATTTACAAGACACAAAGGATTGGAATCATAAAATTTATGGGGACTGGAATAAATGACAACTCATGCAATGATCGATTTAGAAACATTAGATGTTTTACCAACTGCAACAGTATTAACAATTGGCGGAGTTAAGTTCGATCCTAATTCTGTTAAAGAAACTTTACAACCGTTTTACTACAGATTTAATGTAGACGAACAACTTAATAAAGGACGTACTACTTCTCAAAGCACATTAGATTGGTGGGCTACACAAGCAGAAGATGTACGCAATGAAGCACTCGGTGACGAAAATCGTACACCGGTAATCGAAATACTTAAAGCATTAAACAAATGGTGCGTAGGTGTTGATACTATTTGGTGTCAAGGTCCTGCATTTGATATTGTTATCTTAGAAGATATGTTTAGACAATACGATCATCATGTTCCGTGGCCGTTTTGGAAAATTAAAGATAGCAGGACACTATTTGGTATCATGCCATCAGACCCTCGTAAAGAAATAAAATTTGCGGCTCACAATGCATTAGAAGATTGTAAAGTACAAGCATTGTGTGTACAGCAAACAGTCAAAAAATTAGGACTACAACTTAGGTAAACTACTACTTTAACTCTTTAAAAAGAGATAAATATATGCGTATATAATTAAAAGGAAGTACGCATGAGTAGACCAAAACCTACGGTATTACTAGAATACGTAAACAAAAAAACATATCGCAGTGAACAAGTATTAGAAGCCGAAGCCATCTGGGCTGTCTTTCATAAAGATAAACCTTTCAATTTAAAAAGTTCAAATATGTTAACCAACTACCCCGGACCTAAATATAAGAAAACAAGTTTTTCTAATCCAGGTCATGCACACAATCTAGCAAGCAAATTAAATGAAATGTTCAATTGTAAAGACTTCTCTGTATATAAACTTAGTACAGGTGAAGTAGTTGACGAAGAATGAACAAAGAAACATATACTAAGATCTTTCTAAAACAAGCCGATATCGCCATATCAGATGTTACTATGAAAGAGTATATGTCTACATTATGGCAAAACACTAGAGTAAAGGATCAGGGAGGTTTACGTCTCACTGACACAGGAATAGAATTCCTTAAGAATAAACTAGAACTTGCAACCTACGAAATACCTTTTCCAAAAGATTTTGAACTTACAACTAATACTATAATTTGGTTAGACCAATTTATTGATTGTCCTTATTGGTTGTGTAAATATTCTATTGAAGTAACGGACGAAAAGAAAGCACTCGAACTACACCTTTTTAGTGGAGATGTTAAGAAATACGGACTTACTAAAGCATTAAATAGACAAAAGACCTAACCAAAATAGGTTGACTTTCCTCATAACCTGTGTTATTATATATACATACTAAGAAATTAAGTATGGCACTGATACAAACAAACGAGGAATATAACATGGAATCTGTAGTACGCACTGTTACTCCAAATGGAGCAAAAAAGAGTATTGTTAGGGCATTCAAGAAAAAGCGTCCTATCTTTTTATGGGGTCCTCCAGGTATTGGAAAATCCGATATCGTAGGGCAAATCACAAAACAACTTAACAAATCGCATCTTATTGATGTTCGACTATCACTTTGGGAACCGACTGATATTAAAGGTATTCCATATTATAGTGCGAATGACAATACTATGGCTTGGGCACCGCCAGCAGAACTTCCAAGCGAAGAATTTGCGGCACAATTTGATAATATTGTTTTGTTCTTAGACGAGATGAATTCAGCGGCACCGGCTGTACAGGCGGCGGCTTATCAACTTATTCTTAACCGTCGAGTAGGACAATACAAATTACCAGACAATGTATTAATTGTTGCGGCTGGTAACCGTGAAGCAGATAAAGGTGTAACATACAGAATGCCAGCACCGTTGGCAAATCGTTTTGTACACTTAGAACTTGCAGTTGACTTTGACGATTGGTTTGCTTGGTCAGTTGAACACAACATACACAACGATGTTGTTGGTTACTTAACATTTAGTAAGAAAGATTTATACGATTTCGATCCAAAGTCTCCTTCACGTTCTTTTGCAACACCACGTAGTTGGTCTTTTGTTTCTGAACTACTTGAAGATGACGATGACGAAAACACAACTACTGATTTGATCAGTGGTGCAGTAGGAGAAGGCTTGGCTGTCAAATTTATGGCTCACCGTAAGGTTGCCGCTAGTATGCCTAATCCAACTGATATACTTGCAGGTAAAGTTAAAGAAATGGGCACTAAAGAAATCAGTGCCATGTATTCCTTGACAGTGTCCTTATGCTATGAACTTAAACAAGCGTCAGATAAGAATGACAAAAAGTTTGACGACATGGTTAATAACTTCCTGCGATTTGCGATGGATAACTTCGAAACAGAACTTGTAGTTATGGGTATTAAAGTTGCTATTACACAATATCAACTTCCAATAGATCCAGATGAAGTTGCATGTTTTGATGAATTCCACGAACGTTTTGGCAAGTACATTAGTGCCGCCAGTAACTAAATCATTAAAGGGTAGGGTTCGCTCTACCCTTTTTTGTTACCAAAAGCGGTTGACTAATAGCGTAAATATGTTATTATATATGTATAGTAATAGAAAGGACATGGCATGGGCTTAGATACTAAAGGATTCAAACCAGTAGAATTATCCCCCGAAGAACTTGCAGTTATGCGTGAAGAAGTACACGACAGGGTTATTGTTGCTCGTGTTGGCTTACTATTAAGACACCCATTCTTTGGTAACATGGCTACACGTATGCGAGTACAAAACTGTGATGACTGGTGTCCTACTGCCGCAACAGACGGCCGTAACTTATACTACAATACACAATTTTTTAATATGTTATCTAACAAACAAATTGAATTTGTTATTGCACACGAAATTCTTCATTGCGTATTTGATCATATTACTAGACGTGATGACCGTGACGCTATGATTTATAATATTGCATGTGACTATCTTGTAAATAATTTACTAGTACGTGATAAGATAGGCGAGCGAGTAGATCAAGTTCAAATCTTTCAAGATTTTAAATATGATGGTTGGACTTCAGAAGAAGTATATGATGATATTAAAGACAAGTATGATGACGAACAATTAGAAGCACTTGGTCAGTTACTAGACGAACATGTTGATTGGGAAAAAGATGGCGACCAAGAAGGACAAGCACCTGGTCAAGGTGAAGGCGCTGGCAAGGGCAAAAAGAAATCTAACCGTCCTAAGTATACAAAAGAAGAATTAAAAAAGATACGTGATGAAATTAAAGAAAGCATGATTACATCTGCACAATCAGCAGGTGCTGGTAATACACCAGGTGAAATTGCACGTATGATTAAAGAACTTACAGAACCTAAAATGAACTGGCGTGAACTGCTACGTCAACAAATTCAATCAACAATTAAAAGTGATTTTACATTTAGTCGTCCTTCACGTAAAGGTTGGCACACTGGTGCAATTTTACCTGGCATGAACTTTATGGATACTATTGATATTTGTATTGGGATTGATATGAGTGGTTCAATTGGTAATCAGCAAGCACAAGACTTCTTAGGTGAAGTCAAAGGCATCATGGACGAGTACAAAGACTATAAAATTAAATTATGGTGTTTTGATACGGATGTTTACAATGAAGAAGACTTTAGTGCAGATGGTGGACAAGACTTGATGGACTATGAAATTATAGGTGGCGGTGGCACTGACTTTGATGCTAACTGGACTTATATGAAACAAAACGATATACAACCTAAAAAGTTTATTATGTTTACAGATGGTTATCCATTTGGTAGTTGGGGAGACGAAGATTATTGTGATACTATTTTTGTTATCCACAGCCACCGTGATAAAAACTTACAGGCGCCATTTGGGATGACTGCACACTATGAAGAATCTGCTTAAAGCACCAAATCCGAATAATATTTTCAAAATAAGAACCCCTAAAGTACTTCCGCCTCATTTTGAGTATGCTGATGTAGAAGTGCTTTATAACCTAGAATCCGCAATACAAGAATGGATTAGAGATAACTTAAAAGGAAGATTCATTGTTACAAAATCAGCGAATCCTTCACGCCAAGCAACTACCCTTAGAATAGGGTTTGAAGATGGTAAAGAACTTAGTTATTTCATGTTAGCCTGTCCACTTTTACGATACAAATAAATAAAGTACGCATATATATAATATAGGAGTAAATAATGAGCGATACAAAAGACACAGTACAAGACGCACCTAAAGTAGATGCCCCAGCAACTGCACCAGCAGATGCACCGGCTCCACAAGCAGGCGCAGACTTGTCAGTACAAGACCTCCAAGGACTAAAAACAATTATTGATGTTGCTAGTTCACGTGGAGCATTTAAGCCGAATGAAATGATGAGTGTTGGTCAAGTTTATGGCAAACTTGAAGCATTCCTTTCAGCGGTACAACAACAGCAAGCACAACAGGAACCGGCAAAAGCGGAACCTGGAACAGGAGCATAATATGGCTGAACTCAAACATGTTGGTAGATTAACTACTAACAATAGAAAATTAGTAGTAGCGTACAGAACAATTCCAGGAGACCCAGAAAACTGTTTGGTTATCCATACTGAAAGTTTAGATGCGGCGGATCACGATACACTAATTAATATGGTCGAAAGTAATGCTGGTCAAACAGCAAATGAATTGTCTGAAGTTATGGCAAGAACACAACTAACTGACGGTTCTAATATGTTAGCACGTTTCCATCAAACTGGTAAACTTGTTAAGGTAGCAACAAAAATTGTTGAATTACTACCTACTAGAACTACCGCAGTTAATTTAGCAGAACTAAATCAAATTCTTGCAGATCAAAAAGGTGTAACTATTGAAGAATTAGCAATGCCTACACCATCAGGTACAGAAGCACCAGTAACTAATGTTACAGCAGATGCAGTAGTGCCAGCAGGCGAAGCACCGTTGGATGACGAAACATTAGCCGCACAATACCGGTCACAAGCCGACTCTATGTTTAAAGAAGCAAAGAGACTTAGGGAGCAAGCAGAAGAACTAGCACCTACAAAGAAAAAGGCAAAGATGACTGAAAGTGCCTCGTAATAAACTATCAAAAGACGTCATTGCTCATTGGCCGGAAGTATTCAAGGACATAGAAGTACATACTGTGCCCCTTGAATACCTTCATTCCATTACTGTTAAGTTTCGGGATGGTAAAGCATGGGTAATAGAACTAGACCAAAAAGCCCCCAAAAATCCTGATTTAGAGTACGGATTAGAGTCGTTATTCCGCGAATATGATGACGCTATAGATACTATTGACTTTAGGTTAAATACTCATAAGGTGCGTAAAGACATAGAAGGACGCACCAAATCCTTTATGAAAAAACGTAAATAAATAAAATACAGTTACTTTGTCAAAGGCATAAATACTGTATAAGTTAGAGTATGGAATATTCAGGAGCCATTAAATGAGTTTAAGAATTAGAAGAGGAACCGATGCCCAAAGAACCGGTGTAACCTTTTTAGAAGGTGAGTTAGTTTATGCTACCGATACTAAAAAGATGTACGTGGGCGATGGTACAACAGCAGGCGGTATTGCAATTGACAGTACTACAGGCAGTATCAGTCAATTAGCAGATGTTAATATAAACGGAATACAAACAGGTCAAATCCTACAATGGGATGGATCGCAATTTATTGCTGGCGACGATGTTGGTGATAAAGAAAGCGTTACTGGTGCTGATAGCACTATTTTAGTTGACGCAACAAATAGTTCCATTAACTTAGACGGGACCGTAAAAGGTCATATTATTCCAGATCAAAACGAAACTTATAACTTAGGCTCCGCAAGTAAAAAGTTTAATGATTTATTCCTGTCAGGTACAACTATTACATTAGGTACAGCAACTATTAGTTCAACAGGTGGTGAAATTACACTAAGTCAGCCAATTAATGCTGAAGTTAAGTCTTCAGGTAATATTGATACTAATGATAACACAATTACAAACACTGCGGCAGGCGGAAACATTACAGTTGCTCCTACAGCAGGAAAACAATTTATAGTCAGCGATATTGTAGGTGGCACTTCTTTTAGTGTTGACACAACAGCAAAAAGTATAAACATAAACAATGGTTATGGTTTAAAATTAGCAACATTTGCATCAGCAGATTATACTGCTATTGCAGGTAGTGAGCAATCAGGACAAATTGTATTTGATAATACAACTAAACAAATAAAAATTTATAATGGTACTACTTGGGTACAAGTATCTGGGTCTGGCGGCAGTGGCGGCGGCATTGTTGAAGGACAAACATACGATATTAATATTAATGGTGACATTGTAGGCGATGACAGTACATTGCTTATAAACACACAAACTAAAGACCTTGCATTACTTACAGGTAATTTTACAGGCTTACTACAAGCAGGTACATTATCTGCAACAACTATTAACAGTGGTGGTACTTCTACATTAGGTATTATGAATTCTAATACTGCTGGCATTACTGGCCTAGCAACTATTGGTAGTATAAACACTGGTGCTATTACAGCAACTGGTATATCAGGTACAACTAATATATCCACAAATAATTTTACCTCTACAGGGATTGCAACATTAAATACAGCAAATATTACTACAATAAATGGTGATCTAAACGGTAGTGTTACAGGTGATGCACATATTACAGGTGTAATTACTGCTGAAGATAGTACTGTATTTTTTGATGCCGGAACTAGAAATATTGTTGTTCAAAATGCAACTGCTGACATTATTAATGCAAACACAGGTAATATCGATCAAATTAATGGCACAATTAGAGGAAGTGTATTCGACGATTCCTCAAGTGTAATGGTAGATAGTATCAATAGCACATTCCAAGGTGAATCGGCTACTTTGGTTACTACTGTTACTACACCTAATCTTAATGGTCCAAGTGGAACTGTTACAACAAATGCTGTAGGTGCAAACCCAGCAATTTTACAGTATGACAGATCTGCGGCGTCGGCATATGCAACTACGCAATCAATCGGACGTCAGGTAATTAGTAAAACTATTTCAGGTACACAAACTGTTGTTGGTACTCATAGTATGAGTGAAGAATCATACAACTGGTTACATGCTCCAGGTGGAACATATAACTACGATAACTATGTAACATTCCATAAAACTGGTAAAGTTGCAATTAGTATGGGTCAAGCAAATATTAGTGCAGAACCTGCGGCACACTTAGAAGTAGGTGGAAATATTAAAGCAACAGGTGCCTTTATTGGTGGTGTACAAACTATCAGTGGTCCAGGTGCTATTGACGTAACAACTCTACACACAGCAATTACAACAACCGGTGCAGATGCATACACACTAGCAAATGGTGTAGTAGGTCAAATTAAAATTATTAGTATGGCTGTAGATGGCGGTGATGCAACACTTACTCCAACTACATTTGCAAATGGCACATCAATTACATTTGAAGATGTTAATGATTGTATAACATTGTTATACACTGCAAATGGTTGGTTGAGTATTGCAAATCAGGGTAGTCCTGTTATAGCATAATTAATAATATTTCGTAACACTCATTAATTTCATAACATTTTCCCAAGTCTTAGGTATGTTCATTATCAAATGAATTGAGTTATTTTGCCATGCATTCGTTCTATGCACTTTAGTTGTGTCGATATAGTAAGCATTGCCTTCGTCTATATTAATTGGGCTACCATCTTGTACCCACTCATAACATGATTGATTTGTATTCTTTAAAAATGCAACTACTCTAAAACAATCCCTAGTTAAGTAAGCATGATCTCTGTGTGGAGGAAAGTATGCACCAGCGTTTGCTTGTACTAAGAAAGTTCTACCCAAAGGTGCAAAGTAATCACACAAGTCATGTACGCATGTTAGGTCTTTGTATAACTGTGTAGGATACTTAAAGTCTGATTCCATAACTTTACGGCCAGCACGTTGTCTTGCTTCTGGTAAACTTAAACTATCGCTAGGACTATCTCCTTCTAGGCCCCATAACATTAATCCTTGCCTACTGTTATCTTTTCCATCTCTTGGCAAATATGGTACCCATTCTTTTTTATAATTTGTAATTTCATTTTCGAACTGAGATAAATTAATTTTAAATTTTAATGGTTCGAGTGTACCGAGCATATTTAATTGTAGTTCACATTTTATATCTTCTGCGCTTGGTTCCATAAATGATGGATTGGCTTTATTTGCGGCAGTAAAATCATTGCCAATATATTTTTTAAATCTATCTTCCATTATATCTCCAGTACAGGCGGATTCAAACTGTATCTACTTAACTTAGTTGGATATCCTGTCATTTCGTTATCGTATGTTTCGTCTTTGACCATTAGGTGAAAAGTAATTGCAATCTTCCATTCAGCACCTTTTTTCCTAAAATCGGTTGGTGCATGAAGTACACTTGTATCTTGTACAATACCACTACGCAATGTCCAAGGAAGAACTTCTTCTATACTTAATCCTTCATATATGCTCATAGGAATATGCTCTGGCATTTCGCGTTCCATCCATGTCCAGTCTAGTTTATCATATTCAACACCTTCAACTCCATATTGCTCATATGGTAATAGTCTAAAAGTATTTGAATAAGGACTAAAGTTAGGTATGTGTCGTCCTTTCATAAAGTGTGTAGCACGACCTCTATACCTTTGTTTAAAAGTTACGTAATCAATCTTAACATCATTGTGTATTTCTAGAGGAATAATAATATCTTTGTAAGGACGGTAACCTGGAATATGTGTAACACTATCTGTATGCAATCCATATGGACGAATACTTTTAAACATTTGATCGCCGACACTTACAGGATCATTTGATACTTCGCTATAAAATATCATATCCTCGCCAAAGTGTTCGTATACTTTAGACCGTAAAATATCATTTATTACGCTGTAGCGTATAGGGTGTGGAATGTTTACAATATGTCCGTTAATTTCCCAACCAACATTGTTGTACTCTTTATACCAGAAGTCAAGCAACTGTACACGTTCTTGTTCTGTAATAAAGTTGTCTATACTGTAACTAGGCTCGTATTGATCCTTAAAGAACTTAGTGTTAGGATCATGTATAATGTCCATGTTCTTTAGTGTTTCATCATCAAATGGCTTATTTGCTTTACAGTTTTTCATTTATAAAATCCCATTGTTTATTGCCAAACTCATAAAAACTAATACTTATTGCAACTCGTGTATCTGTTATATTGTGTACTGCATGTTTCTTATATGTATTTAACAAGTACCACTCTTGCTCCTGTTGCGTATATGTACTCTCTAGCACGTTATCACCGCTATAAACGCTTGTATGAGCGTCTAAACCACCTTTATTAAGCACATAGTTAATAGCATATTCACGTTTATCTGCATGTATATGCCCGTTTAACCGTGGATCTATTCGTTGTGCAATTATGTGTGTATCACTAGGAAAGAAGTCTTTCGGAAACATACTTCTTATTTGTGCATCAACTTCGTCAGTGACATAGTAACTAATGTAGCCTCCTACCTTTGCTTCAATTTGTACTTTATCAGTATGCCATACATCTGGTAAGTCTAGTGGAGGTAAATTTAGTTTTTTATACATATGAGTTTTCATAGTCAAGTGCTATTCTGTGTAGCACCCTTGACTTCATCTTTTCAAAAGTCCAGCGTTTATGTATGCTTAACCATTGTTCACTAATAACTAAATCTCCATCTTTCCAATCATGATGGATAATATATTTTTCTTGTAGAATATGATTTTTTAAGTATTCAAACAATTCTGGCCATTCTTCTTTTGTTGCACCTTCAATAATGTCAAAAATTTGCAAGAAAGGAAAATACAACCCTGTTAATCCTTCTATGTTAGTGCGTACAATTTTTTGTGGGTTATCGTACATAACAACATCTTGAAATATTTCGCTCGGACTAAAATTTCCTATTTTATGACCACATGCAACAGTAATGCCGTGTACTTTTTGTTTTATATCTTCAGGCAAATCATTATAAGCCAATACCTGATTTATCCAACTTGTTCTACTTCCTTTACTACCGCGTTCGCTATATAACCAAACAAACGGCCATCTGTTCTTTTCTGTAGGATGATGTGTGTGCCAATCTAGTTCTATTTCGTGTCCAAACAAGCCAGGTTGTCCTCGCTCATTAAGTTCGCCTGTGACACGTAAAACCCCAGGTGCTAAACTTAAATTATCCTTAGCACTTGTACTTTCACCATTGTTTGCTTTTACATTGCCCATTACATTGCAAATACGCATTTCTTCTTGAGGTGTTAATTGTTGATTTCTAAATACTACAACTAGGTGTTTGTTAATATCTCTTGCAACTTGTTTTAATTCTTCGTCAGACATTGTTTTAATATCTACATCATATTCTTTATGCCACATCTAAATCCTCCTGTGTTAGTACACTAACAATCAAATGCCAACGTTCAGTGTCACCATTATTCCATGCACTATGTTTAAACCCTTGATTTAGAAACCAACACTCTCCTAAGCCCATATGTATTTCTTCACTATTGCCTTGCTTGTCTGTATTTTTAAATCCACACTGGTCGTTTGTTTTTAAAGGAATATGATACCTTACACTGTAATCAGTATTGTAATCAATATGTGGTTTAATAACTCCGCCTGGTTTCATTATTGCCATGCGTGTTCTAGTTGCTTCGCCTTTAAAAGTATTCATTACTTCTTGTATGTAACTGCCTTCAAGTTCAGGACGTAGAGCATTGTAATGACGTTCGTCAGGACGTTTCTTACTAATCTTAATATTATAATCTCTATCAACTGCATCAGGATTAAATTGTGTCATACCAACTTGTGTATATCCGCCTGTGGCAATTCCACCGACATATTCTGTATACTTGCCAATACCAAATGCATATTCTAATGCAGGTGCCTTACTTCCTACTTTATCTCCGTATCCACCTTCAATAGTTAGATCGTCATTCTTATCTTTAACTAGATTAAAGTCTGCAATAATTCTATCTACATCAAAAGTGTAGGGCAGTTGTTTAAAGAATGGAAGTTCTTCTCTACGT
>Ga0209603_1001885_pt1 | contig 20654 bp, 27 predicted proteins | sample COGITO_mtgs_1206_FD_184812 | JGI IMG/M metagenome (GOLD analysis project Ga0209603, IMG submission 184812) | Pelagic marine microbial communities from North Sea - COGITO_mtgs_120607 (SPAdes) (version 2) | ecosystem: Environmental > Aquatic > Marine > Epipelagic ... | reverse complement strand
CCCATTCTTTCTTTACCATTCTTAATATATGTTAACTATTATTTTTGCAATTCCACCTTGCCTCATAACCGGTACAACCATATCACCATTGACTGGATTAATTAATAATCTACCCTCATCTAACATTTTGTTTTGACGAGGAGTTAACCCATCTAATATCTTTTTAGTTATTAGCGGGTCTTTTATTAAATCATCATCGGTAATATAATCGTAAATATTCATTTAATAATTTGGTACTATTGATAGAACACAACTACCTAAACCTTCATGTGGTGATTTTTCTGGTTGGATTGATTCGATTTTCCATTTCATCTTTTGGTAAGTAATATTACCACCAACTGATAAACAAGGACCTCCTTCGAAGTCAAACATTGTTACCTCACCTTCATCATTCTGAGCTTGTCTTGAGAATTGTGTTTCTCCCATAACTCGTAATCGGTCTGAACCGATTTTCTCAACAGTTCTATCTAAACCGTATCTACTTTTTACAATTTCCATTTTACTTATTGTTTTCGTTCTCTTCGAACATTTTTAATTTTTGGTCAAAATCAAAGATTAACTCTTTGTATCTGGCCTCACTATTATATATATTATTAAAATTATTTATTAGATTCATTACTGAACCATTCTTTAAATGAATATAATCTGCTGATTTAATACTCTTATATACTTTCATATATGCTTCCATCATCATCTTAATCCTTTTGTTGTTGTTCTACCCAATGCTATTGCTAACTCTGATGGTGTTTGTCCCATCTTACATTGTTTCTTATACCACCAATACATATCTTCGGTAGTACCTTTTCCTCTCTTTTTCTCCAAACATTTTTCCCACAAGTCCTTTCCGAACTCCTCAGTCAATTCTTTTCTTAATTGAAACAACCTAGTTTGTTCTTCTTCGATTCCAACTTCCATCAACTTATTTTGTTTGATTCTCTTCATCTTAGCAAACTCATGTGCTTCAACCTTTCTATCATTGATATCAACAATCAAAGAAGTTTCCATAAAGTGATTATACATCTTATTGTATAATTTTTCGTTATCATCAGCTTCTCTGAAGTATGGTGAGTATTCGAAATCACCATTCCGTATCTTCAATAGAAGTGGGAACTTTGATTTTAAAGGTTTCTTTCTATACTTACCTTCTGTAAAATATCGGAATGGGTTGTAAGCCATATTTCTTATTTGTTTACAAATATACGAAATCTTTTTCGAATATCCTAATCTTTACTTAAAATCTTTTTAAGTTGGGATTCATTAAGTACCTTTTTCTTTTCGGTATTTTTTTTAGTTTCTTCTTCAGTTGGTACTCGATAGTTCTCAACTAACTTTTCCATCCAATCTTTAGTTTGTTTACTCATATTCTTCTCTGTTTATTTTTATAACGTATGGGAATCTAGGTATTCCTGCTGGTGTTAAATTAAAGTATTGCACTGTTGCAGACTTACCTAATAGACTATTTTTATTTTCTAGTATTTCTTTACACAATTCATGTGTACCCTTTACATTTGATTTGAAACGTTTACCATCTATCTCAAATACCATATACCCAACTTGACCAGTTTTATTTCCTTCCCCCTCTACAATATCTAAGATTGGAAATTCCATATCTGAAAATGATTTGTGTTTCAAAAGAGTTTTACTTCGTTTACTTTCATATAAATTATTGGTTCTTAACATTTGTCCTTCGAAACCTGCTCCAACATATTTACCATAAAAATCCATTACATCGGTTTCAGACTTACAAACATCAGTATCTACATTTTCACAATATGTACTGATATAAGGAAATTGTGTAAACAAGGTGGATATTTTTTGACTTCTAGTTTTGAAAACATCATCTACTGATGGTAAATCGTAAATCCAATATTGAATATTATTTTTACTGTTTTCTAAATCATCTGAAGTTGGTTTTGTTTTCTTAACTAAGGATACTATCTTATTAAAATCATTAGCGTATTTATCTGCATATAACTCACCATCAAATATTAAGGATGGAATTACATCAAAAATAGGTTTAACCGATTCATAAATATGTGGTGCAGATATAATGGGTTTTCCATTTCTACTGAACATACCATCTTTGGTAAGAATACACCTAATACCATCTAACTTTGGCTGAGAGAATATAGGATATTCAATTTTATCTCTAGAGTCTTCCCATTTTTTAGCAGACATAGGTTCAAAGTACTTAGACTCATGTATTTTAGTTATATCTGCAAAGTACCCATGTTCCAATCTAATAGTTCTTTTAGATGTTGCTTCTTTTATTGCTTGTTCATTATCAGTTGTAGCATTTGCTCTACCAATATTTTTACCAAATACAGTTGTCCATTTATTTGTTATCTTCTTTCCATCAGTTTGGCCTGATATTGTTCTATATTTATTATCTTCAATTTCAATAGTCCATTCTTGTACCTTACCTGCCTTGGTTGCCTTATATATAGTTTCTAATTTCATTATTTAAATATAAAAGTTAGTATCCATTGTTTAATAGTATCCCACTTAGTAGCATTACCCCATAGTATTGAATCTTCAATATCCATTAGTTCATTTAAAAGTGGTGTTCTTAGGAATAAGAAATCTCCACTAAATGTGAATTTCTTATCTGCCCCATTGGGTAATACCCAAGTCATCTTTAGAAGAGAACCTTCTGAAAGATTACGTTTAACATTTAATAAATCAAATCCCCAACCTTCCCATGTGTTATTGATGAAAATAATAAGTGGTGATATTGTTATATGTGTTTTTCTAAATTTCCAATTTATTTTTTTTAACATATTATAGGTTTTAAATTAATTAAATGAGATAGGAGGGGAATTGAGAGTTCCCCTCTTTTCTCTGTGTAATTGATTAACCTTAAAACATCGGAATCTCATCTTCCGAATTCTTTTCAGTTTCCTGTTCATTGAAGAGAGCATCACCCTCATCTTTCACATACTTCTGAACTAGTTGTTTAACATAAGTTCGTTCAGAATCAACTCCACCATCGTTAGAGAAGAATGGAAAGATTGAAATCTCAGCAGATTCGAACAAGTCGAACCCATCATAAATCAATCCAGCCATCTCAACACTAGCACGAGTGGAAACCATTGCCGTGACCTTTCCAGCATCACTAATCGATTGTGTTCGAGTATGATGTGCAATTTCTGCCACAGCCTTTAAATCTTCTTCCTTTACTTCAGGAAACATAAACTTTAATAATCCAAATTCTTGTTCATCATTTAGAACATCCATTTCAATTGTTACAAATCGGTCAAGAATTGCTCTATCAATAACTCTGGTTGAAGTATATTCATTACCAATGTTAGCAGTTGCAATAAAAGTAACTCCTTCTGCAACTTTTACAATTGGAGAACCTTCTGCCTCATCTAATCTGATGTATCGTTGACCTTGGTCAAGTACAGTCATTAAGATGTTCCAAGCATCAGGATGGGCACGTGATAATTCATCTAATAGAATTACAGCATTTGGAGTTTTTAGTGCCTTCACAAATGATGATTCTGAAAAGTAAGTACCATTCTTAGAATCGAATTGTGTATTACCAATCAAAGTTGCACGTGGGTCTTGAGTTGCACCCAAGTTGAAGTAAAAATCTGGTCTATCCAAAGCCTTCACTAAGGATTTTGCAGCCATAGTTTTTCCACAACCTGCAGGGCCAGTCATCATAATATTCTTAGCACGAACGGCAGAACGAACTAAGTATTTCCACTTTAAATCAGTCATTACCAATTCTATTGGTTTTAGATTGACCGAACCTTTGTGGATAAAATCTTTAATAGCAGTGTGGTCTGATTTATCTTCAAATTGTACTCCACCACCTTCGGTAGCCATTGGAGCAACTAAATTGTTATAAACATCCATACTAACTTTTCGGTAAACTTTCTTACCATTCTTGTTAACAAAAGCCTGCAAGGCAAGTCCTTCATTAAAAGCACCCTTCCGAGTACCAGTTCCGATTCCCATAGTACCAACTTTAGTACCGTTAGAATCAATCAATTTAAATGAGTTACCAAATTGTTCTACTTTGTAAACTTCATTTTTAACGAATCCGATTTTGAAATCTTTCATAATTTTATTTGTTTTAAGGTTTAACGTTTTGGGGGAAATCACCCCCACTCAATTACTATACTAATATAAGAAAAATATTTGAGACTACCAAACTTTTTCTCACTTTTTTTAAATTATTTTGATAAAAACAATTGATTTATTGTTTTTGTTATCTGAGATACATTTGTTATATCGATAAGTTTGGCTCCTTTACCATACATTATTTTGAATCCTCTTGATGGTTCACCATTGGCTTCAACCCATTGTTCAACATAATATGATAAGGTTTTAATTCCCATACTTTCAATTTCTTTTACCATCTTTTTAGTATGATTGAATGCAACATCACCAGAATAGTAAAGGTCGTTGTTACCGAAGTAAGGTTCACCATCCGAAATATTAAGGAAGTAAGAATCCATATCGTTTGTACTTCCTAAGAAGTTTTTCATAATAGCCTCGAAACATAATCCCTCTGGTGTAGTACCATTTGGATGAAGTGTTGGAAACATTTGTTTTACTTTAGAGAACTTATCAATTTTAGAATCATAAGCCATTACGATATAAGGATTGTTATTGGTAGTAGTTCTGAAAGTAACTTGTATAGATAAATTTTGAATCATATCAACTGCCTTACAAAGTGCGACTACATTAGTTAAAGTATTAGTCCACTTATCACCACCCATAGAACCACTAGCATCAATCGATACATGAAGGTTAGCTTTCTTATAAGAATCGGTTTCAATGTAAGAGAAAACATTCTCATTTCCAAATCCTAGAGATGAAATCATTCTTTTATCAATTCTACCATGTCTTTGGCGATTGAAAACTGTATTTCTATCTTCACCTCTCACTTGAAGTTTTTTACCTAAGATAGTTCCTATTTTAACACCCTCTAATACTTCTGATTCATAACTTCTTTTGATTAAACCATCTTCTTTCTGATTCCACCAATTGTTATGAGTCATTGGAAACATATCAGATTCTAATAATGATTTAGTAAGTTTCCTAACTACGATACATTGAGTACCTTTGTAAACTTTACCCCAACCATTCTGAAGATTTGAACCTACATTGGTAACTTCAGAACCACTTTCATCAATTGCCTTAAGATTTTGGTTATCTTTTTTAGTGATTTTCTTTTTACGAACATCACCATCCATAAACTTTTCTTGTTTTTGAATTTTCTTTTTAAGAAGGTCTTTTTGTCTATCGGTTAGTTTTACCTTGTCAGATGATTTAGTATCCTTAGAATTTGAATCTGATGGAGTACCATCCATATCATCTGGCATATTATCAACATCCATTCCACTACCACCATTTGAAGGTTCATCAGAACCACCAGAGGGAGCCGAACCATTCATTGAGTTAGATAAATCTTCAAACTCGTCATCAGTCATATCTCTAGGTTCATTAGAACCACCTTGACCATCTTGAGATTCTTCATTTTGTTGGTTATTGTCACCATTTCCATCACCTTCACCATCTTCTGATGAAAGTAAGTTACTCATGATAATTTGGAATACCTTTAATGCAACCTCAAATGAATCCTTAGAGGTTTTTAGTCTAGATATAGTACCTAACCCAATTTCTTTGTAAATCTCTCTTAAACCCTTTAGAGCGGACAAATTAGTATTCTTGTTATGAATATTAATAATTCTAAACATATAAGAGTCAATCGTTTCATCTGTATATTCATCAGATAGAAGACCCTTATCAATTAATTTATCATTGAAGTACTTATCGTACATTTTTCGGTAATACTCTCTATAGCCAGGAGCAGAGTCAAATACAAATTTATCAATTCGTCTATCTTCAACTACATTCCAAATGTTTTTAATTACTTCAGTTGGATTAGTGATACCTTTTTTGATTGCACCATCCTTAACATATGATGGTATTAAGTTGTATATATCATTAAGTAAATCAAAATCAGAAAGTTTGATATGAGACCCTTCGTGAAGAGCAAGTCCAACTGCAATATCAAAATCTTTTGGTTCTATAATATCAGAACCAATTACAACTGACTTACCATCAGTATAAGAATCTCCTCGTTGACTGAACTTTACTGAAATTTGGTCATTCGTTACAATATTAACGAAATTTGAAATAGCACGTTTAGATGAAGAAAGTTTGTATAGGTCATGAGATTTCTTTTCTACCTCATTCATTGTATCAATTACAATATCGTCATCCTCCCAATCTTTCAACCAGTAAGATGAATTTCCATATTTACTCATATTAATTTGTTTTAAGGTTTAACATATTGGGATAATCACTCCCACTCAATTACAACACTAATATACGAATAAATTATTAAGCTACCAAATTTTTTGGTACTTTTTTTTAAATTATTTTGAAATTAATCTAATTGAGATGTCAAATCTACGAAAAAAAAATGATATAAACAAGTTTTTTAGTTAAAATCTTCGTAAATATTATGCGGTGGGAAATCTGAATCTAATTCTTCGGATAGGAATAATAGTTCTTTTCTTGCATCTTCAACCATATTCCAATCCTCGTAAGAGATTGCATCTTCTAATTTTTCTAATATTTCTTTTATTCTATTTTCCATGTTGAGAATTCTTTTCCCAATTAAATATAAGAAAATTAAAATTTTAGATTATTTCTAATTGAAGAAGTCCAGGTAATGTCTTTATTCGGTGTAGAATCTATAAAGGTTGATGGCAATATTTCATCCGAGGTTGGTTTACTTCTATCATATATCTCATTTGGAGTACCTTTATAATGTCTAGTTATTTCTAAATTACAAACAAAAAATCTGATATCAACATCTACTTTACTCATATGAACTCTAAGAAGATTCTCAGGTGGAATCATATAATGTCCTTGATTTACATATTCCAATAGATTTAAATAAATAGAAGAATAGTAATCGATTAGTTTTGGTGTTCCAAATGCAAATATATCACATACACCATCTGAATTTGGCCAATTATCAGTTTTTACTCTACCCGATGGCACATTTAGATATTTATTTAAATCAATTTTTAAATCTTTATTCATTAACGTATCGGTTCTACCTCTAATAACAATATCATAATCTATATCCAATGATTTGGATAACATATTTGCTTTCCAAATCTTATACCACATTGAAAGTGTAGGAAAGTTTTTGGCATAATCAATTAAATTAGATAGCAAATGAGATGGTGGGTCTATGTAAGGAGTTATGACATCTAAAGTTGATTTTTTAAAATTAGAATATTTTTCAAATTCCAATTCTTTAAAATTATATATCTTTTTTAAATTTTGAATAGTATCATCTCCACTTTCATCATCCCAAAATGAACCATATAAATCAATATCATATTTTTCAATCAACGGATTCCAAAAATGTTCAGTTTTTTCTATATCTCGTATAAACCCACTAAAACACAATGCTATCTTTGGTTTTTTTGTAAATAATTGTTGTTGGGTGGTAAACTTAATTTTTTTCTTGTCACTATTAAAAGAATATTCAAAATATTCTAAGTCATCCTTCCATATCTTATTTAACTTAACAACTTGGTCATCTCTATATACCTCGTTCCATTTTAGTTTAGTTTTATTTTTTGATTTAAAGTTATAATCAGTAATGGGTATATTACTCATTTTACTGAATATATTAATATCTTCAGATAATCTTTCAAATCTTATAACTATACTATCTGAATTGATTATCCAGTTGCCATGTGTATCCTTTAATTGTGAAAATAAAGATTTCTTAAATGCAGGTGCATGAAATGGGATATTATCATTCAAGTAAATATCTACAAATTTTTGGAAATCCTCTTTTGTATTACTATCAATTGGCAATTGATGTGAAGTTTTACACCAAGCCCAATCTAAAAGGAAATAATTATATAATAAATCAAATGGGTTTCTGATTATAGTTGCTATTCTATCTTTTGGATTTATAGAAAATGTAGCCACATTTCTAGAAACTCCCCATTGTTGATTAGGATAATCCCAATCTTGCCAACCTTTTATTTGAGTGGGATATGACCAACTATGACCAACTGAATGGATATTTATACTTTTACCATTTAATAAACCTGTCTTATTACAAAAATTATTTTCAAATAATTTAGATTTAGTTATTGGTATCTCTACGAAAATCAATTCCATTACTTGTAATGTTTTATATAATCAGAACATACACCGATACAATTATCAGTTGGCAAATTGTGTCTTTCAGGCAATACTGCTATTCCTTTTTCTAATGGTCTAATCTTTGGATGTACCCATATAATACCCTTTGAAGTTATAGTTACATCATCTTCATCATGCCAAAAATAATGTAAATCAGTTTCACACATTAATTCTAATGCTGGATGATTCTTACAATGTATCCATAATTTATCAGAACGTTCATTCAACCAATTAATATCAATTTTATATTGCCCTAAATCATGTCCCAAATATAATATACCACCAATGTACCAAATATCAACTTCTACATCATATCCTAATTCAATTGCAGAATCAATATAAGTTGGTTGGTTTTCTAATTTAGAAATCCCATCTATGTTTCCTCTATGTGATATCAGTACCATACGCCTCTTCTTTTGATAAAAATAATTTATTTACATTCGAAATACTAAAGTTGTGTTCTGGTACAAATCCCTCAGTCCATTGAGCCTTAAATATATTTGCTACAATTTTATATGGATGAAGTTTTTTAATATCCAATATTTCAAAATTATCTACCATTAACTTTCTACCATCCAATTTACCCCAACGTTTAGGTTCTTTTGCCATTAAATAAGAACGAGTGAAGTTAATTTCAGGCTCCCAATATGATTGATTTTTGCCATCTTTTTCATACCATATTAGTAAATTATCAACATTAAACTTAGTTTCTTCAAACATAAGTTGTAAGTTTTCTTTAGTTGCCGCAATAAGATGGTCTGAAAAATGATATGGTATAAAACTCCAATGTCTAAAGAATATAGGAGAACAATGTATTTTCTTTGGATTCATAGCTACTTCATTAGCTATATATTCCATGTTTGAGAAGTATTCATCACCTCTTATTTTTATCACATAATCTGTTTCTACTAACTTCAATCCGTTTAAAGTAGATATTAGTTGATAATTAATATTTTGATGACCCCCTTCTTTTGGGAGTTTTGTAAGTATTATATTGTAAGAGTTAGGTATTTTTGAAAAATCAAGTTCACATCCAATCCAAGTAGATATTACTACATTCTGTGTTGGGTAGTGTTTTACAAAGAAGTTTATTGTTTCTTGCAGTATCTTACCCTGCAAAAGAATTGTAACATTTTTCATTAAGAATTAAATATTTTAGTTTTTAAATTTTATATTAATATAATTTATTAATCCCATAATTGTTGGTGCCCATAAACCTATGAACAACGCTAACTGTTTTTCTTCTAATACTAAAAACAAAAATATTGAGAATGCTATTGAGAATGCAACGCATAGTAAAAGTATCAGTTCAGCTAGTGGTGGAGTGTTTTTAGATTTCATAATTAACTTATATCGTTTGATTTGTCAATTTTAGTCTCCAATGTTTTATTTAATGTTTTAACCAATTCATCTAGCCTTTCTATATCTTTAGAATATTTAGAATCGGTTGAATTAGATTGGTTGGAGAATCTATTAATTTTGTCCTCCAACCTATCCAAATCTTTTTGATAAAATAATTTACTTATTTTTAGTTCATAGCTTAACTCAGTTACTCTACTAACTAACTTTACTATTATCCAAGAGGATGTTATTACTAAAAGTGCTAAACAACCAAATATGATAAGATGAAAATAATCTATCGTTTGCATTAAATTCTAAGATTTACTTATTATATAGTTCGTAAACTTTATTGATAAGATTTGTCTTAGTAAGTGATAAATCCAATTCTTGATTGAATTCTTTTTGAGCTAAATCAACTAATTCACCTTTACTCTTCTCTCTAAGAGATGATTTGGTTATCTTACCTGATTTTCTACCCTTTCTTTTGCCACCTTTAGCCGCATCCACAACATCTTTCGATTGGTTTACAACTTCTTTCACAGCGTCAGCAACATCTTTTGCTTCTTTTGCTACTCTTTTGGCTCTTTTCTTAATTTCTTTAGCAGTTTCTTTGATATCTTCGATACCATCTTCTACTACATCTGGAATTAAGTCTCCATCTCTATCAGCAATTTTACCTGCTTTTACGAAATAGATTACTACACCGGCTACTATTACTAGCGCGCCAATGATGATTAAAATAGTGTTCATAATTTTTATTTTACTTGTTTATAAATATTAAGAGGATTAAATAAACATATGGAAGTCATCATCATTATCCATCTGTCTCAATCTTTCAGAGTCATTTAGATTACTGTTTCCAGTCATTGATGCTAACACCATAGTTGCTAATCCAATTAATGTGTTTCGGAAATACTTTTTAATACTCGCCATATAAGGAATAAGATTTTTGGGGTTCAGGTTCTATAACTTTTTCTTCTTGTTTAATCACATAAGTAAACCCCTCTCTTGCATCCATATAAAACTGCGTATTTCCATTCTTTTGATAAATGTACTCTAATACATCTGTCAATGAATCTAAAACCAATGAAGAGTTATCTAATGGAGTCCACCTATCTCCAGGTGGTACTCTTTTAGCAACTTTTACTTTTACCTCTTCGGTAATAACTTCTGGTTCTTTACTCATTACTCAATTACTCTAATAATTCTGCTTTCCTTTGCTCCACTTACTTTGTAGTCAATATTAACACCAGCGTCTGTAAAGTCTTTTACAACTCTTGCTTCTGCTTCGGTTACTGATTGTGCATCAACCAAGTAAATTTCTTTTTTTAATTTTGGGTTGCCGTTTTTAAGTGTTGCTACCTCAATTTCCACTACTACTTCAAAATATTTACTCATAACTTGTTATTTATATTTATATATATTGTTAATTAAAGTAAAGATACAAAAAATATTTGTATTTACCAAACTTTTTTTAAATTAATACTCATATTCCTTTTTTGGGCCTGTAAGATTGCCATTTATAAGGAAAGAGCAATTAAAACATAACATCCTTAGATTCTCATGTTTATGGTTCTTTCTATTGCCATCTAAGAAATCTAATACCAATGGAACTCTGAAATCGGTTACCCTTCTTTCTTCAAATCCACAAGAATTACACTTCTCCAACATATACCCATTATTGAGTAATCTCTTTTTTAATTTCCAAACTGGATAGTCTGGAAACATTCCTGCCAAAATATCATCCAATGAGTGTGCCAATGTTCCAGGGTTTGTTCCCTTTCTTATACCAATTCCATGTGGATTTTTTAAATCTTCAAATACCCCATACTCTTTAGCATACTTCTTATAAGTGTTATAAGATACACCTAACATTCTTGCGGCTTCTGCAGCAGAACGTGCTTTTTGTTGTACATCCTTTATTTCCGATTCTAAAAGTGGTCTTGCACCCAAACCTCGTTTGGTTCTTTGTTTTGGTGCTTTAGATAAATCTGCAGTTGGGTCAAAATTGGGGAATAGAGATTCTCCGTTTGTAACATCTTCCATTTTCATATACTATTTAAAATATTGTTTCTATGTATATAAATATAGATTAATCCTTTTTTTCTACACCAAACCTAGAGAAGTGATACCAAAGTCTTTCGTGGAAGAAATAAAGTATCATTTTAGTAAATACTTCTACTCCACCTATGGTTAATCCCATTTCCCAACTTCCAGTTATAAGTGCTGATAATATCATTGTATCTATCGTACCTATTACTCTCCAACTTAGTGTTTTTGCAATGTGTCTTTTATAACTTACCATCTTTTTTCATTTGTTCTCTGATTGAGGTTGCTGAGATGTCACCTATTTCCTTTGGTGGTACGTGTTCTATAATGTCGTACCCCACTCCTCTACCATAATTGATAGATTCTATATCTGGTATGATGGTAGCGATTACCTTACCTTCTAAGATAAGTTCTTTTAGTTCACCTTCATGTACCATTTCTAAAATTTGTTCTGCTGTCCAAGGATTCTTTTCGTCTGGTTCTACATCTCTGATGCCTAACCATACATTATATCCTTCTTTTAATCTTTCATTAATTAACCATAGATGCCCCTTGTGTAGCGGCTGCCATCTACCAGCGAAAAATGAATACTTTACTTCCGATGAAGAACTTTCTTTATCAGCTTTTGCTATTTTATTTGCCATTTATTTGATTTAGTGATTTATAACTTTTCCTTATCTCTTAAATAAGATACTATTTTTGTGAATGATTGTTTTGGATTATCTTTAGTTGTATCCACATCTAGGAAATTCTTTTGTGGTGCTACATAATCCTTTGCATGAAAATGGTCTCTTTCTCTTGGGGTAGAGCAGTGTACATAAAATTCTTCAAATGAATCTAAACCGATTCTTTCTTTGAACTCTTCTCTTAACCATTCGTAAGGTGCTACTAAAGATACTACTACATCACATTCGTTTTTAGATACATACTCAGCTATCATCTGAGCATTACGAATGTTATTAACTCTACCTTCTGGTGAGTAATCTTTATTGATTGTTAGTTCTCTTAAATCGTCTCCATCGAGATGGAAGACATTCTTTCTCCAATTTTTTTTCTCGGTTTTGAGAAGTTCTACTAATAGTTTTCCGAGTACAGTTTTTCCATGAGCTGGTTGACCTGTAAACCAATAAATGTTACCTTTTGTCATAACTTGATTTTAATTATTACTAATATACGAAAATAATTTGGATTATCCTAACTTATTTTTCTGTTTTCCAACCTCCTCCGGCTGCCTTATATTTCTTTGCTGCCCAACCATTAGCATATGCCGATGGGTATACATCAAATTTCTTCTTTGCTTGTGATTTATAATAAGACCACTTTGATGCATCAGTTGGTACATTTTTTTCTAAGAATAGATTTACTCGTTCTTCAATTGATTCGTTTGTTCCTCCAAATACTAAGTAATTGGAAACACTACATACTTCTCCATCTGCAGAACAATGTCTTTTTCCTTTAAGAAGGAATGGACTAACCATACTTAAACCATATTGTTTTTTCATCAATTTATCAATTGCAATAATACCTTTTTTATCCACTGCATCATACATAGTATCATTTCTACTATCTTCCTTTGGATAAAATTGTAGTATTACAACATCTTTATTAAAGTGGCCACTTACTATGCCCTTATCGGTAGAATTAACACCACCTGATAAGTTTGATATTAAACTAAACGGCATTGATGTTTCTGAACTAAATGAAGTCTTTTTTTGTAATTTACCTATATCTTGGGATTGTATGTTCCATTTATTGGCAACACTACCTTCGTTTACTGATTCACTTTTCATGTCAAAATGAGCTGCTCTTGCTGCAGCACCACCAACCATTCTTGCAGCAGGGTCTGCATTCTTCAAGTTCTTTACAACGGAAGTTTGTTTTAATAATAAATCTTTATATAATGTAATATACTCATCCTTAGTAACTAACTTATTTTTTAATAAAGTTAATATAAGTGCTGGTTTATCACCTCTTTTTTTAGCATCCTGCTGAGTAGTGCCATTTAATTTAGCTAAATCGTTAGCTACTCTAATCATCTTGTCCATTTTTCTACCATAGATAGTAGTTCCTTTACCCTTCACCTGTGAGTATGCCATTGCCAAATCCAATATATCGGTAGGAGTGAGATTTTTCTTAGTATATTCCTGAGTTCCTAACTTATAGGTAATTTCGTTTACTACTGATTCTTTTATGTTTTTGAATCTTCTCTTAATATCATTGTGAAATTTCTTATGATATTTTTTAGGAATATGGTCTGATTTTAAGTAATCATATAAATCTTGCTCATCACTCCACATTTGATTTGCAGCTTGGTCTTGTGTTGAACTATACCCAGCAGCGATATCTAACATAGTGTACATATCATTATGCTTTAAACCTTCGTTTACTGATTCTTTTTTGAATCCACTATCTTCTCTATATCCTTTTTTCAAAAGGTCATTTCTAAACTTCTCTAAGTCTTTTTTGTTTTTTAAAATTTGAATACCATAGAAATCACTACCATCTTTGTGTTTTGATTTTCCATCATGGTAAGAGATTGTGTATTTTGCTCTACCAATACCATCTTGTTGGTAAAATCTTTTCTTTCCTTCGTTTACTGATTCAGAAATTGATTCCTTTAGGGTTTCTAATTTTTTACCGAATGAACCACCGATTGTCATAGAAGTATAGAAAGAAAATGCATCAATAATATCATGTCCATCCCATTTTGCTGCTTTAGAATATGCTGCACCTTTATCTTCAATTACATCCTCCATCGCAGTACCAACGTGTTTTGATTGTTTTGCCTTTGGGAAGAATTTAGGTAATTGTTTTGCTTCACTATGAAAGTTAGCATCAGTTAGAGCTCCTTTAAGAATCAACATAATTGCATGTTGATGTTCCGGTGAGTTTATTTTTGTACCCTTTAGATATGCATCTAATTCAGATTTTACTTTTTTATTTAATCGTAAGTTTGCTTCGTTAACAACTGATTCGTTATACCCTGGTTTGATAACCAACATACTTTCTTTTGATTTTGGTACTTTTAATTTTTTGATTGCTAATAGTTTTGCATTGTAAAGGTCTTTTGCTTCAGATTTTTTAATTTCTAATCGTTTACCTTTATGGTCAATTGCAACCCAGCCTGCAAATTTAGATATTTCATTAACCGATACTCCCTCATATATTGATTTAAGATACTTAATGAAATCCTTATCATTTTTCATATCTTTAAAATTACTATCTGAAAATACTTTCTTTACGAAATCTCTAACATCTTTAGCATCTTGTCTAATTAAATCAATTGCTGAAAATACACTTTCATTTAAGTTTAATTCGTTTACTGATTCGTTAAATATACTATGGTTTTTTATACCTAATTTATTTACTAATTTTTCAATAGCATGATAATCACTATCTGGATGATTTCCACTTCCAAGTATAATTTCTATCTCGCCTTTAGTTACAGGATGAGAACTAACGTTTACTTTATACTTTCTATTTATTTTTTGAACGGCTTTTCGTAGTACATCTATTTTATCTTCGTTTACTGATTCTTTCATATTTGCTGTTATTGATTCTGGTGCATTTGATTTCACCCAATTGAATAGTTTATTTCTCCAAACCTTTTCTGCATAAATTCCACCTTTTTCTTTTTTAAGAGGCAATGAAAGAAATCCAGATGTAAACTTTACAGTTTTACTTTTTGTAGTTCGTATTGTTTTTTGTTTACCATCTATACCCTTTACAACTTTAGTCGTTGAACTAGTTTGTCTTTTTTCAACATCTTTGCCATCTGCACCTTTTAAGAATACAGTATTTTCTGGATTATTAAGTATAACATCCACTCTACCATTCATTCCTTTAGGTAGTGCTTTAGTAACCAACCCCCAAATAGTGTTAGATGCACCTTCGTGTGTTTTTAACATTATATTTTCTGAACCCATTGACCCATCAGGTACTTTTCTTTCTCGGTTCTTATTATTTTCTAATGCAGTTACATATTTAGTAAGTACCCAAGTTAAATGAATATTTTCTGGTTTGTATCCTACTGCCTTTAATTTTGGAATTACACTTGTAATATCAGTTACATCTTTAGCAGTGATATCAAATAATATATTTGGAAGAGTTTCTGGATTATTTTTACCTAATAGAAGTTTTTCTAAACTAGCATCTTTAATACCAATTGCCTTTACTAATATATGAAGTGCGTATACGTGGTCTGAATTTTTAAGATTTAGATTTTGGAGTTTGAATCCATCATCTTGTATTTTATTAATTAAATCTATATCTTTAGGTTTGATATTCTTACCATATTTTTTGATGATGGAATTAATGTCTAATTTACCTAACCTATTGAGAATTTGAAGTTGTTTTTTCATTTCATCAACATCTCTCACTTTGAATGATGCTGAATCTATAAAGTTACTAATAGCGAATCCTTTTCCACTACCAGCACCTCCTGCAATAAAAACGATTTGGCCATATGGTTTTCTATTACCATATGTAATTAACTTTTCGTTTAATATATCTTCTGTTATTTCTTCAAATATCATTTCTTCTTTTTTATTTTTCAACCCTACTCATGTACTCTATAAATATATATAAAAAACTTAAAAACTTGTTATTTTGTTGTGATTTTAATACCACCTTGTAAAAAGCTAGTTGGTAGATTTTCTAAAGTTGATGGTGTTGGCGATGTGAATTTATTAAACATTATCTTTTGCTCTCCACCTAATAAACTTCTTCTATCAGTCCAGTCATTGTTTGCAGATGAAGTGTATATGGTATCACCAGTTATCCCCATTAATGCTTCTTTAATAGCATGCGGTGTAGAATTTGGACTTGCTTGTAAATATAATGCAACTAAACCGGCAACTTGTGGGGCGGCCATTGATGTTCCACCAATGTTACATTGACGGAAATTACTATCAGCATAATAAGCTGAATCACTAAACTTATTAGTATTGGATGTACAACTCATTACATCTGTACCTACTGCGTAAATATCAACACCAGGTCCACATTCTGATGTTATTGCCTTTTGGTCTTTGTTAGAACCATCTCCATTTGTTGCTGAGTTTAGAGATGAATCTAAATTACCAACCATTATTGCTCTACGTGAATATGGTGATGAACCTCTATGATAATAACGAGTGCCTACATTCGTTACTACAAAATTATCGTAATCAGTTCCACCAGGTACATCTACTTTATTACCCCTATTACCAGCTGCAATAGTTACATGAATACCTGCATCAATCATTTCCTCAACATCAGTATCAACAGATGCGATTCTTATATTACAAACATAATTTGAATTTGGAAAACCACTATTGTTTACTAAACCATAATTAGTTTCTCTATAAGATGCGTTACCAGTTGTATTAGCATCTGTATGAGATGTACCTCTATAAGTTAAAGAAGTTACTGAATCAAAGTAACTACCATATCCCCAACTCATATTAACTACGGTTGGTCTCATTGGTCTTGTTAATTTTTTATCAGTGTGCCAACCTTTAATTACATCAAAGCAATCAGTAATTGGAATACCAGTACTACCATCAGTAGAACCTTCCAAACCATTTACTTTTACTGAATAGACTCTAGCACCGGTTGCAAAACCATAACTATTACCAGCAACAATACCAGCAACATGAGTACCATGTCCATCCAAATCTCTATTGTGGTCTGCATTTTGAGTTCCAGTTACACCACTTAAAGTATACCAATCTACATCTTGTGTTCTAGGTGCAGATGCGTCATTAATTCCACCAAAAAATTCAGGATGTAGCATTTCAACTCCACTATCGTGAATTACAACATCAACACCAGTACCATCCAATGTATATGTATAATCTTCAGAAGTTGATGAACTACCACCGTAATTGTTAGTTTTGGATTTATGTCTTATTAATCCCCAATTTAAAAAATCACCACTATCGGAAGTGGTTTTAGTAAAATTTCCAGTTCTAGTACCTCTGTGTTCTATGAAGATATCATCTCTGAATTCTGGTGGTATTTCTATTTCCATTACTCTATTATCATTCTTTAGAGTTGTTACCTCTTCAGCTGATAAAGTGTACCATGCTTGTCTTGGAGAATTTGGTCTTAGATTTGGAGAATCAACTCTACGATTGGGAATGTGTAAAGTACCACCATCATCCGATAGTTCCATATCATCCCAAAAGGATTGGTAGTCAACACCCTTATGTAATATAACGTTATACGTTTCCATTTATCTATATTTAGTATAATGCTGTCCATTGTAGTCCATCCCAAAACCAAGGTTTAATGGATGCACCACCACTACTACTTACCATTAAACTACCACTTGGTGGATTTGATGGATTTGTTTCTCTTACATTTAACTGCAATACATCGGCAATATTAACATATTCACTTGAACTTAATATCAGTGAGCCCGTACCTAGTGTTATGTTACTTGCAGCATCATCTTGACCTTTTAATAAAGTAGTTGTAATTCGTTCATTTGCAAAAATACTAGTAACAGTTAATTGTCGTGTATCACTAGCATAAACAAAATCCGATGAACCACTGATATTATCAAATGAATCTTCAAAATAAATAGTTCCAGCTGCAGCTTCATTTGGTAAAAATTGAGTGGATGATGAAATTAGAGCTCCACCACTAGCAATTTGCTGAGATGATGATACCAAACCTTCTGGTTGACCTATTATAATATCCCATGATATTTCCTCAACATTTCCTGCTGTTAATGAGTACCAACTACCAGTTGTATTTACTATTCTATATCCAAAAAAGTCGCCGTCATCATCCGAAAATACCATATCACCAGGTGTTATAGAAAATGATGCGGTTTCTGCGGCTATAAGTGGATTCAGTCTAAATGGTGAATCGGTAACCACCACCGTACCAGACGATGATAAGTTTAAGTTATTAGCCGAATATAATGTTGGAGTTCCAGTTGTACCAACTTGTATTGATGGAGCAGTTATTAAACCAGATGCCGATATTGTACTATCAAATAGTGCAGGTGGATGTACTCTGAAATTACCAGTTCCATCTTCGATAGATGCCGAAAATGAACCAGAAGATATTTTTTGTCCATCAACTCCACCAATTATTGCAGCAGATGGTATATCAGTTAAACCTTGACCACTACCACTAAACCAACTTCCACTTGATACTATTGCATAACCACCACTTACAATTAGATTAGTACCTTCGGTTAAGTTTACATTAAAGTTTCCAGCTCCAATTGTTGATGTAACACCTAGTATATTATCTACGGTTATATTATTATCACCATCTATCAATTGAGTTGTTGAACTAAGTCCATCTATTGCTGCAGCAGGAATACCAAATAATTGAGCCCCACTACCACTAAATGCCCCAGTATTAAGTAAAATACTTCCAGTTACTTCAATATCATCTGTAAATCTTTGTTTTGCTAAGAATACATTTACATCGTTTGCACTAAGTCCATCACTAGAAATTAAATCTATGTTTGTTTGTAGTGTAGATGCTGATGCATTTAATGCAGTTTGTAATACGAATTCAAAATCACTTATTTGTTGTGATGCCGATACGATACCAGTACCACCAACACTAAACCCACCACCAGCTGCGGAACCGGATAAAACTTCTAATTGATTTAAGTAAGGTAATACTAAATCATCTGAATAATATTTGTTAGTAAACCCTTGACTAATATCATCGGTTGTTAGTGATGATAAATCTATTTGAGCACCATCTATCTGAGCAGATGATGAAACTACATTAACAGTATTAATATGTTTTATTGTTTGTATAGAAGACGAAACAGTTCCGTCTGGAATACTTGCACCGCCGCCTCCGGCACTATTAATTCTCGTAGCAAATGACGCAGAATCGTCTGTATAATCAGCCGTTCCAACAAAGTTACCAGCATCAGATGTTGTTAATAAATTACCACCATCAGATTCACCTGCGGCTAAATTGATTGTTCCATCAAACCCCGAACCAACACCTGTAAATGTTAGTGTTGAATTGTTTACTGATATATTAGATATATAATCGGTAGAACCACCTCCACCGGCACCAAACCCTGCTGCAGCAGCAGATGCAGATGCAGCTGTACTGAAATCAGATATATTGGTAGATGTTAATGAGCCAGATAGTATTGTACTACCTCTTAAATTTTCTATTGTTTGAGCAGATGATGAAACAGTTCCATCTGGAATACTTGCACCACCTCCTCCAGTACCAAATCCAGATGCTGCTGCAGAGGCTGATATTTGGTTTGATGATGAAACTACATTTTCAGTGTTTAATCTTGTTTTGATTCCACTAATATAATTTGTAGTTGCTGTTAAATCAACCTGAACCGATGAAGTTATAGCTCCATTGGAATTTATTCTTGCATCAACTTTTGCATCTGTATAATAAAAATTAGTTGAACCTTCTGATATAGCGTCACTATTTATACCACCTATTATAGAATTAACTTTTGCATCTGTATAATATTTGTTAGTTCCCTCTGAAATGTCTGTTGTTGTTAATCCGGTAATTGTAGAGTTAACTGTTGATATTTGGGAAGATAGGTCACTATCTGTTGCTAAGTCATCAGTAAGGTACGATTGTAATGTTAAAAGGGTTGCTTTTCTAGTACTACCCCCATCTACAACCGGAAAAATCGTAGCATCACTAAGTGAGCCCGATGTCAATTCTGCTAATTCCGATATTTTAATATTATCTGCCATACCTTAATAAATATCTTTTATCTTTTTTTCTTTTTCTTTTTACTAGGAATTTCTATTTCATTTTGCTTCATCACCTCAATTTGTTGGTTTCTGATAGCTACTTGTTTTTCTCTTCTCCTAACAGTTGTAGGTTTGGTGTACTCTTGTCTATCTTTATATTCTAAGATATGACCAGAATCCATAACTACTCTTTTAAATATTTTAAGAGCTCTATTTATATCACCTTTCCTAACTTTTACCGTAACTATGGGTTTACTCATTTATATAACGTTATGCTCCTGTTTTTGAAAAAGTTGGAGTCTTTCCTTTTGTTCTATTACCACCTTTTTTAGAATCACCAGCTTTCTTTTGGTCAGC
>Ga0209603_1001883_pt1 | contig 20667 bp, 13 predicted proteins | sample COGITO_mtgs_1206_FD_184812 | JGI IMG/M metagenome (GOLD analysis project Ga0209603, IMG submission 184812) | Pelagic marine microbial communities from North Sea - COGITO_mtgs_120607 (SPAdes) (version 2) | ecosystem: Environmental > Aquatic > Marine > Epipelagic ... | reverse complement strand
GGCGGGGGCGCGGGCGGCGGGGGCGGTGGTCCCGGAGGCGGTGGGGGCGTCTTGGGCGGCGGAGGTGAGCCGGGCGGAGCGGGGTCGTGCGGCGGCGGCGGCATCGGTGGCGGAAAAGGCGGGTGCGAGGGCGGCGAGGGCGGTTTCTCGGGCGGCGGTGGCGGATCGGGCGGCGGAGGCGACGGCGGAGGGGGTGGCGAGGGGGGCGGCGGCGCCTTGGGCGGCGCGGGCGGGTGTGGCGGCGCGGGCGGCGAAGGGGGCGCGGTGGGTGGCGCGGGCGGCGAGGGCGGTGTGGGTGGTGGCGGCATTGGGGGCGGAGGCAAGGGCGGCGAGGGCGGTGGCGGCGGTGGTGGGCTCGCGACTTGCTTGTCGTACTCGACGGCGGCCTGGATGAGCAAAAAGTTGATGACCACGCTCAAGATCACCGTGATGATCCCCGGAATGAGCCGGCCGCGGTTGGTGGGTCGGCGCGTGTCGCGGACGTTGGTGTCGTCGGCAGGGGCGACGGCACCTGTGGGCACCACCGTGGTCGCCGACTTGAGCACGAGCGGGTTGCGCTCGACGCGGTGCGTCGCGTACGCCGGCCGCATGTGGAAGCGATGGTGAAACGGTGTTAACACGCACCCTTTACCTAGACACGTCGCGCGCGGTCTTACTGCGCAGTCGTAAGCTTGCGCGCCGCGTCGTCCTCCATGATGGCCGCGCAGCCTTCCCGACAATCCGCAAGGGCAGCGTTGGATATGGAATGGTGCACGATCAAAACGGCCGTGCCACCATCCCGCCTCCGATATTAGGCCAAACCCGCCGCCTAGGAGTTAGGCGCAGCGAGGCCATGGGCGCCTCGCCCTTTGTGAAGCTTGCCATCTTTGGCGGCCTCGCGCTTGCGGCCGTGGCCGTCGCCATCATCGGCGGCATGGTGATCAACGTGCTCAACGACGGCGAGAACCACAAGGAGGCGATGATGCGGTCGCCGCCGCCGTCGCCGCCGCCAGCGAGCAGGCGCGCGATGGCCGAGCACCACGAGATCTACGGCAGAGGCAATGCGCACTTTGACCTCACCAAGAACGAGAAGGCCCTCTTCCAGACGCTGGCGCAGCGCAAGATTGCCACCGGCAAGCATGTGAGGTAGAGTGGTGGTGGTGGCGTGGAGTGTGAGCGGGTTGGAGCGCTAGGACAGTGCGCATTGTGCGGCGCACTCACGCAAGCGTATATGCGTGTACGGGAGGGGTCGCGGAGCGTGTGTCGGTTCACATTTAAAACACAAAGCGCCCATGAGCGGGGTTGAAGCGTCACACGCGTCGCTCGTTTCGGTGGCCAATGCGCAGCACTGCTGCCGGTCGGTGCTCACGCCGACCAACCTGTCGCTGCACACTCTGCCCCAGACGGCCTCGTTTGCCAACATTGAGGCCCTCGCGGGCGCTGCCAAGGGCGCAACCGCCACCTACGTGGCCACGCAAGGAAAGGACTTGGTGTTCTCGGCGCGCTTCGATCAGCAGGTGCGCAGCCAGGAGCGCTCAAAGGACGACGAGAAGGAGGGGGAGGCGGAGAAAAAGGTGGAGGTGAACGATGAGGACGATGAGGACGAGGCGCCGCGCCCGAAGAAGCGCCGACGCGACACCTCTGCGGAGGAGGCGGACCGCGTGGCCAACGCGCGGCAGTGCCTCGCCAAGTCCGCGCCAACGCTTCCGAGCGACGAGCTCGCTGTTGCGCAGCAGGTGCTCACCAAGCTGGTGCTCAATCTGCGTGGCCCGAATGGCGAGATCGTCGTGCAATCGTACGCCTTGCTGTCCAAGAAGCTTGGGGTGGGCGACGAGCGCGCACGCGTGGTCGTGGCCGTGCGCCTGAACGCGGGGATCGAGCTCAAGGTGGGGCTGCTCAAGAGCTGCTTGGGCGCGTGCTGGCAAGACGGGCTGCTCACCACGCTGCCCACGCTCCAGGGCATCGGAAAGTTGGAACTTCCGCTTTCGGAGGAGGCTTCCGCCGCCGCCTTTTTCGGAAACATGTCGCTCCTACTCGTGACCAGCGTGCCGCCCAAGTGAGCTCGCGCTCTAGCCGGTGCTCGTGCGTGCGTGCGTGCGTGCGTGCGTGCGCAAGTGCGCAAAAAAAAAATTGCCAACCGGGGTTTGTTGGCGGGTTTGCAACTTTTGCAAATCGCTAATCGGTACGACCCCCATCGCACCGGGGGCCACGACGACAACGGCGACAGCGACGACAACGACAACCCAATGGTGCAAAACCCCGACGAGGTGAGTGGCGGAAGCGACCAAGACGACTCCGATCTGGAGCGGGATACCGGCGACCGGATTGCGCACCCGGGCGACATGGACGACGACAGGGACGACGACAGGGACGACGATGACGACGACCGCGACGACCGCGACGACCGCGACGACCGCGATGACCGCGACGACGACGACCCGATGCACGCCCTCTACAATGGGGAAGGCCCGCCAATGGGCGAGTACGAGGACGAGGACGAGGACGAGGTGGACGACGAGCTTCCGCCCACAGAAGCGTCTTCAAAGAGTCGACCGGCGAGTGCCGTCGCCGCCGCCGGCGGCGGCGGCGGCGGCGGCGGCGGCACGATGGACAAGTATCTCATGAAGCCCAGCGAGATTGCGCAGCACAAGAGGAAGTCGGCGGCCCAAACGAAGGAGATGACCAAGAGTTGCAAGCAAAAGACCATGCGCAGCGGTTCGGCCAGCGCTCCGGGCGCCCTGGCGCCGCCCAAGCCGACCAAGCCGACCAAGCCGACCAAGGCCAGCGAGGAGAAGGCGCAGCAGAAGGCGCAGCAGCAGAAGGCGCAGCAGCAGCAGCAGCAGCAGCAGCAGCAGCAGCAGCAGCAGCAGACCTTTGCGCTGCACAGCGACGAGAGCGACGAGGACGCGCCCCCTTTGCAGTCGTCGGTGCCGCAGAAACGCGGCGTGTCATTGCCACCCCCTCCGGACTGCATGCAGGAGTTCGAGAACCAGCGCACAAACGGCACCCCCTCGGTGGCAGCCACCGATGCGGCGCCCAAGGTGCACCCCGACGCGCTCAGCATCGCCTACGTCATGAAGAACGAGAAGGTGAACAAGTGGTGGAAGCTCGACCCATCGCTCCTCGTGCACGCGCCCGACCCTCGGAAGACGGTGCCGCACACTTTCACGATGGAGGAGCTGACGATTCCGAGCAAGCCGCTGCGCGACGCCATGCAGAAGAAGCTGTGCAACGCGGACCCCAACTGGCTGGCCAACTCCGCGGTCATCTTCAAGCTCCCAACGGATGGAAACCTGGACCTCCCGCTTTCGGACGCGCCCGGCATCGTGATGGCCGTCCCGTACCTCCTCAAGCAGGAGGGCGACAAAAAGCTCGGAGACTTCCGCAGCCGGCTGGCGACCGAGGACGGCACGACGCCCGATGTCATCCTCGGGATGCTCGCGCTCGGCATCGAAACCATCAAAGCGGTGTACGCGGTCAAGCAGTGCCCGCTTCCGTCGCAGTTCGATCCCACAAAGCCCTCGCCGTCGACCAACGCCAAGTGGAAGGTGCCGTCCAAGCTGGAGGAGTACTTCAGGACCGCCGACGACGACCGCTTCCTTCTGGGCGCACTGGAGAAGCCCAAGCGCGCAACGTCGCACAAGCGGGCCAACGACGACGCCTCGCGGGGCGGCAAGGCCGATGGCAAGGCCGATGGCAAGGCCGACGGCAAGGCCGACGGCAAGGCCGATGGCAAGGCCGATGGCAAGGCCGATGGCAAGCGGTCGGCAAACGGCGCAACGGAGGCAGCCCTCGCTTCCGGCACCCGCGCCGCGCCCGCCGAGCCATCGCCTCCGCTGGACCAGGACGCTGCGCTCCCCGAGCAGGTGGAGGGTACCGTCGGCATCTGCGGCAACAACTCGACGCTCATGAAGGGATTTGCAAGTAAGGACTTTGCCACGAGCTACGCGGAGCTGCGCTGCAAGGCGGATCAGCAATTCACAGTGTTGCCGGCCGGCGAGGGAAGGTTCCTGCTTTTGCTGGGACCGGTGGGCCGCCCCTAAACTGCCGCACGGGTGTTCCGGTTGGATATGGCACGTTGGCGTGTGACTAGGTGAGTGTGCGTGTGGGTGTGGGTGTGTGAGTGCGCATGGGTTGCGCGCGTAAATGAAGTCCATCACCTTCAACTTGCCACCGCTCAAGGAGCGGCAGGCGGTGTCGGCGTCGGCGTCGGCGTACTGCCAGGATCGCGACTGCGCCGTCTCGACGCTGCCTCACGGGCTGCACAATGCTGTGCCGCTTGTGCGTGGCGTGCGCCCCATCGACGCACCCGCGTTGGCGGCAGCGCCGTTGCGGGCATCGCCGCTCTCCTCGTCCACCTTCACGTTCACGCTGAGCAGGGTGGGAGCGGTGGGCGCGGCGGGCGCGGGGGCGGTGCTCGGGGGCGTGGCCATGCTGTCGCCGGCGCCGGTCTCGGCCGCGGCCTTGCGGCTGCAACGGCAGCTGCTCCCCGACTCGGCAACGGCGCCCGAGGAGCCGTGCGAGTACCGCGACCAGTACTCGGTCGGCGACGAGCAGAACCCCAAGACGGGGTGCAGCCGGTTTTGCGAGCTCTTCCACGGCGTGGCCTTCTCCAACGACGTGTCCAGGCGCGTGGGCACGATCTCGAGTTTGCTGGGCCCGACGGGGCACTACGAGCGCATGAGCTTTTGGACGCACTTTCTGGGCGCGTTCGTGTTCGCCGCGTACGCCATCGTGCGCCAGATCCTCGTGCGCCACGATGTGCGGCTGGCGGACGGGCTCACGAGCGCGGCCGCGTGGACCATCTCGGCTGTCTTCCTCACCTCGAGTCTCTACCACTGCACGGCGCCCGACCTCAACTTTGCGATGGTCACGCGCGTGCTCGACTACGCGGCCATCTACATCGGCATCACGGTGACCACGACGGCCGACATCGCCGTCGCCACGCGCGGCTTTGTCAACGTGCCCGCGCAGACGATCGTCGACCTGCCCGCCTCCGCGCTGATCCTGATCGTCTTCTTTGTGTGGCGCCGGAGCCGGCTGCCGGGCGAGTCCACGTGGACGAAGCACGAGATCACGAGCCGGTCCAAGGACGGCTGTTTGCTCGGGCGAGGGCTCTTCTCGTACGGCCACCGCGACCTCGCGCACATCCAGATGCGCCAGTCGACCTCGCTCCTGTTATTCGGCGCCTACTTCATGGTGGTGCCCGCGGCCATGGAGGTGCTGGGCCACGGCGTGGCGCGCGTGGTGCTTGCGCTGCAGGTGTCGGCCTTCGTGACCGTCGCGCTGGGCATGGCCATCGACCGCGTCTTCGAGTTCCCCGACGGCAACCTGGTCGAGGGCTCGATGACGTGCCTCGCGTGCCCCAACACCTGCGGCGCCGTGCTGAACTCGCACGCGCTCTGGCACCTGGTGGCCATGGTCTCGGCCGGACTGACCGTGGCGAGTAGAGAGTATGCGTTGGCGTACAGTTAGTGCGCAAAAAAGGCGGTTGGGTGCAACTTTTGAAAAGGGGCGGTGCTCGTGCGTGCGCAACGCGTTGAACGAGCGGACGCGATGGCAGAAAAACCCTACGCGCCGCCGCCGTTTGGAGACGAGTGGAAGCGCGTTCACGGGCGCATCCGTCCCTACCTGGACCGCACCACCGACTGGTGGCGCATCCAGCTCGTGGGCCGCAACGACAAGGTGCTGCTCGACTTTGGAGCCAGCTACTGCAGCCCGCGCGCGCACCGGTCCTTCTACAAGGACTTCCTGATCTACCTGTCGGACCACCTGTATTCCGTGGACCGATCCGCGCTGTCGACCAGAGAAGTGGACGGCCTCTGCGACAATCTCTACGGGTTCGTGGCCCTGTGCAAAGAACCCGCGCTGTCGCTCCCCGGGCACGTGGTGGAAGAGCTGTTTGCGGACGTGGAAAAGGACGAGCAGGAGCGCAAGCGCAAGGAGGAGGACGAGCGCCAAAAGAAGCTGGCCAACGTGGACGCGCAGCTGAGGGTGCTGAGGAAGAAGCGGAAGGCGCTGTGCGCTTAGGGTCGTCGTCTAAGGGTGGGGAGTTCTTGTGTGTGTGTGTGTGTGTGTGTGTTGTTTTTTTAAAAACCCAACGCCCCCGGCCCCCTTCGCCACTAGTACGACAGGTTGGGGTAGCGCGGAGAATCCGGCACGTCGGCGGCGTCCCACGCCTCCTCGAGCGCGGCGTGCAGCTCGCGCTCCGCCGCCACTATGCCAGCGAGGTGAAGAATTGCCGCTGCTCCTCGTATCCCCTCTCGTCCGCGTGCGTGCGCTGAAGTGTTGGGCCCTGGTTCGCGTTGGGAGCGCGGGTGTCGCCGTGCGGATCGTAGTGCGGGTAGCGCGGAGGACTCGACGTGTCGGGCGCGTTGTCCCACGCCTCCTCGAGCGCGGCGTGCAGCTCGCGCTCCGCCGCCAGGTCGTCGTTGGGGCCGTTGCACCCCTCGCGCTTGTTGGCCTGGACGAAGCCAAAGTGCTGGAAGCCATCCATGACGTGTTGGGGAACGGTCGCCTCGACAAAGGCTTGGTGGATCGCGTTGCGCATGTCGACGCCCTGGTCGCCGTAGTCCGAGGTGTAGCGCATGAGGTTGAAGACGATCTGGAAGGCCAATTCGGAGCGCTGGCGCTTCACGTCCTCCGCGTAGGGGTACGTCTCGTTCATGGCGAGCGCGCTGGCCAGCAACGGGAGCGCCTCCTTGTACCAGCAGATCAGCTTCTCGAACACGCCGACGCAGATGTGGATCTGGTGCAGCACCTTGAGGTCGTGCGTGCGCAGCGCGGCGTTGAAGACCAGCTGCAGCCAGTCCTGGAATCCAGGGCTGCGAGCGAGCTCCCGGCGGCACTGCTCCGGGTCTTTCAGCAGCGCGATCAGGCCCTGCTCGCCATGCGCGGCATTGAGCATGCGCAGCTGGAGCGCCTCAACCATCGTGGGGTTTGCGGGATACGTCGCCGTTGGGACATTCGTAGGCTGGCGCGCGCGCCCCGACGCGGCAAAGACCGCGTCAACGACGTTCATGATGACACCTCCGCGCCCCGGTCCCTGTACCTTTTACCTTGTAGGCTCCACCGCCCGTGTTATCGCAGCGACCGGAGCACCTGGTGGCCATGGCCTCGGCCGGTTTGACGGTGGTAAGCAGAGAGTATGCCTTGGCGAACAGTTAGTGCGCAAAAGAGGCGGTTGGTTTGTAACTTTTGAACAAGGGCGATAGAGTGGATGTTGAGGCAGCGCGCCCGACGGGTCGTGTCCCTGTACGTCCCGAAGTGCCCAAGACGTTTGCAACTTGTGTGAGCGTGCGTGTGTAGTACGCATGTGCCCATGAACGCTGGTGAGCGCGCGTTTGCAACCAAGCAAGCCAAGGGCAAGCAGCGCCGTGCCGCGGCAAGCGCCGCGGGTGGGCCGCCGACCAAGAAGCCGCGCCAAGGCAGCACCAAGCGACGGAGCCTTGTCGCATGCGTCGCGCTCGTGCATAAGGATCGCGTGCTGCTAACGCGCGAGACACGCGGCGGCAAGCGCCTGCTCAACCTGCCAGGCGGCAAGGGCGAGGCGGGCGAGACGCTCGGGCAGACGGCGGCGCGCGAGGCCCACGAGGAGACGGGCATGCAGCTCACGAAGCGCACGCGCACAGCCATCGCCTGCATCGCCGACTGGGCCGAGTGCGGCGCCAACCAGGGCTATGCGGGGGCGCTGACCCTCGCCGACGACGACCCCGATGGCTCCGTGGACGCGCGCTTCGACCGCGCCGCCGCCAACTCCCAGCACGGCTTTTACGGCTCCAAGACGGCGCACGAGGGCCTCGAGTGGCACGCGCTGGCCGACGTGCACTCGGACGCGTGGCGCCGCGAGCACATGCACTTTCCCGGGCAGCACCGCGCGGCGGCGGCGATGCACGCGCTCGGCCGAGCCGGCGCGGACCCCTCTACGGACGCGCCTTGGGAGCCGGGTGCAAAATTCTAATTAATTAAAGAAAGGGGGGGGGTGCGTACTCGCCAAAGCCACCCACGTCGAGCAGCGAGTCGGGGTTGGTGGTCCTAGGCAAAGCGCCTTTTTGCCTCCACAAATGACACCTCCGCGCCCCGGTCCCTGTACCTTTTACCTTGTAGGCTCCACCGCCTGTGCTATCGCAGCGATCGGAGCACCCCGCGCGGTTGTCGTTGTTGGAGACGCCGCACGAGCTCGCGGTGCGCTAAGAATTCCGACATGGGCGCGGGCGATAGCAGCCGATCGACCAGGTCGCGCATCGGCCCGTGCACCGCCATCCGGACCGACGTCGTCCGCGTCAGCGGTAAGTGCACGCCCACCATCTCCTGCGCCTGCAGCACCTGCGCCAGCGCCAGCGCCTCGTCGTCGTCCTCCGGCGCACTGACGGGTGCAGAGGGCGCGGAGAGCGGGGAGCCGATGGCTTGCGCAAGCGGTCCAAACGGGTTGGCGCCCCCCGATTCGTCGGGAAAGAAGATGGTTGACCCGTACCGCCCCACGCTTGGCGCGTCGTTCTCCTCCCAGCCGTCGTCCCGAAACGCGTCCCTGTCCACGCGTGCCTGGTTGGCCACCTCTACCTGCCGCTCGCTCACGCCCTCGCGCGGCGTGCGGCAGGTGGGGCACGCCAAGAAGCGGCGCGTGAGCATCTTGTCGTTGCACTCGGCGCAGATCCCATGGCCACACGGAAAGCAAAACCACTCGTCTTCGGTGCGAGGGGCCTCCATGCACACGGGGCAGCTCCGCTCCGCGCTGCGTTCTGAGGACACCCTCCCGCCCCCCCTTCTGCCGCGCAGATTCGGCGCCATTGCAACCCCGACCGATCCCCGAGGCGTTTTCGCAGCGGCAGCGCAAGGAGTTTTTGGAGATTGCCGGGCGCGCCAAGGTTGAGCTCAACGCCACCTTCTCTCTAGTGGCCATCGGACTTCAGCTATACCTAGAGTCTGCAAAACTAGCGACGCTGAAACCAGTGTAAACGTTACATCTTGCTACCGGTACCCACGCCGCTGGTTGGGCGAGTAGAGCGGGTGCGGGTGCGGGTGCGGGTGCGGGTGCGCATGCGGGTGCGCATGCCCATTCGGTTCATGGTACCCGTTTGCGGGCACGAAATTCGGAAAGGGCAGCGGGCGCGAGTAACCAGGGTGCGGCATCGGCATCGGCATCGGCATCGGCATCGGCATCGGTATCGGCATCGGCGAGTGGTGCATCGGCACCATCTGCGGCACGTACGCGTCCCCCAACGTGTTTACAAGCTCCTGCAGCACGTCGAGGGCGCTCTGGTACGTCAGCAGCGGCGACGTGGCGCGGTCGATCACCTTGGCGCCCACCGCCAGCGCCCGCGCCGCCGGCGCTGACTGCTGCTGCTGCTGCTGCTGCTCTTCGTCTTCGTCTTCGGCTTCGGCTTCGTCTTGCTCTTCCACTCCCTCTTCCTCCGCCGCCTCGGCCGCCGCCGCCGCCGCCGCCGCCGCCGCCACAACCACCTCCCTCTCTGGCGGTGGCTTGTTCGTCTGCGTTGATGCGCACTGGTGCGTCGACGTGGACGAGTTCTTCTTGGTTGCGATGCTCGCGTCGCGCGTGGCGACGGGCTTGGGCTTGGGCTGCGCCAACAGCTTCTGCGACAGGGCCTTGATCTGCGCCTCCAGGTCGGCGATGCGCGTGTCCTGCTCGGCCTGGTGCGTCCTGTGCGACTCCACCTCGACGTTGCGCCGCTCGTTGTTTTCGCTCAGCTGGTTGCAGATGCGCTCCTTGCTCTGGAGCGCGAGCGTGGCCTTCTGCATCGCCGCCGCGTGCGCCTCGGTCGCGCTCGAGAGCGCTGCGGCGTGCGATCGCTCGAGCTCCGTGCGCGCGGCCGCGGCCCTCTCGCCACTCGCCGCGAGCAGGCCCTCGAGGCGCGAGATGGTCGCGATGTGCTGCGACAGCGCCGCGTTGTGCAGCGCATCCTTGGCCGCACTCTGCCGCTCGGCCAGAACGTTGCTGGCCTGGAGCGCCTCGTAAAGCTTCTTCGTCTTGCTCTCCTTCCTTGCAATGCGGTTGCGGTCGGCCTCGACGGCCCCAATCTCGAGGCGCATCGCCGTGCACTTCTCCTTTGCCAACTCGAGCGCCCCTTGCGCTTTCCTGTGCGCCTCATCGCTCTCCGCCTTGTACTTTTCCTCCTGCTCCTTCTCCTCCTTGAAGGCCTCGTTCACCGTCGTGTTCAGCGTGTTGGTGAGCTGCTTCAGCTGCTCCTTGAGCTCCTTGTTCTCCAGTTGATAGGCCTTGCGGTCGCGCTTCATGTCCTCCAACGTGCTCAGCAACGTGTTCATCTGCGCCGTCTTGGCAGACGCCTCCGACGAGTCGGCCTGCGCAACCTCGGCGACCAGCTCGGGAAACTTGTCGAGGCACGTCGCGCTGTACGATTCGCAAAACTGGACAATGTCCCTGTCGCACACAATCGGGAGCGTGCCCTCCCCGGTCGCGAGGACCGGCGCGCCTATGCCCATGGAGCGCGGCTCCAGGACCGACATGCCCATGCACGGGCAGCTCGCAGTGCTCGAAAAGTGGCTGATCCTGTCGATGAGCTTGATGTCGAGCTCCCCCACCGCTTCGACCGAGCACGCCGAGAGGTGCCAGTACTCCGAGTCCGTGCCCGACTGCCAGGGCATGCTGTACGAGACGATCACGAATTTCATCGCGTCCAGGGTGCGGCCCTTGGGGTGCTCCTCAAAGATCTTCAACCCGTTCTCGAGCTCGCTCCGGTGCAGCACGGACGAGCGCGAGCAGAGCGAGTGGATCAGCGCGGGCGAGTCCGAGTAGACGAGGATGCGCTCGCCTGACAGGTTGAGCAGGGCGATGAACATTGGCAGATTCGCCGACAGCCCGCACGGCAAGGGCTTCCGCCTGTGGATGCTGCGCGCAAGCGCGTGCACGAACACGCGCTCGTTGGAGAGCGCCTCCTGCGCGGCGCAATCGGGGTAGTGGATCGCGTCCTGCGCCTCCACGCAAGCCAGGTGGCTCGCCAGAATCCGCCCTGCGCGGCCGTTGGCCAGGTTGGCCACCCACTGCTTGACGGAAGCCCTTGACTCCATGGTGGCGGGTTTGACGCACGAGCACTGGTTAGTGCACAAGTCACAAAAAAATAGCGAGAATTGTCGCGGCAGTGCGGTGCAGCTTTGCAACTTTTGGCGCAACTGCGCGTCGATTGCAGTGCTCGTGCGTGGCGGTGCGACCCGATTGTCAATGCCGCCCGGGTTCCAATTCCTGCCCGACTCCAAGTTTTTGGAAAAGTCCGAGTTCCAGGAGGCGATGATGGACGCGATAAGCGCGCGGGGCAAGGAGAATGCGATCATCGTTGCGCCGTGCGGCTGTGGCAAGAGCGCCGTCATCATTGAGGCGCTCATGGAAGCCGGCACCCTCGGGCTCGTCCTGTGCTACGAGTCGCAAGGGGTGTACCAGATGCGGGACGCCATCGAGCAGAACACGACGATCAACCCGGGCCAGCTCCTCGTGTACAGCGGCTCGACGCGGGATGTGCTTCCCTCGCCGCCACCCGATCGGTTTTGCTACCTGGTCACGACCTACGGCATGGTGGCCGAGTCGGATGCGCGCCGGAACGAGGAGAGCGAGCGGGTGCGCAACTTTGTGCGCACCACAAAGTGGAACCTGGTCTGCTGCGACGAGTTCCACCACGCGGGCGCCACGACGTACCGGCCGTTGGTCGAGGGCCTCGCCAAGACCGCCGAGCGGGTGCTGGGCTTCACGGCCACGCTCTACCGCAGCGAGCACTGCAGCGGGAGCAAGCTCAGCATGAAGGAGGAGGAGGACGCCTTCAAGTGGTTTGGCCCCGTCGCCTACCGGACGACGTGCAAGGACCTCGAGGACGCCGGGCTCATCGCGAAGATCGAGCGCGGGGTCATCGAGTGCGACTTCACGCCCGAGTTCCAGAAGGCCTACGACATGGCCAATGGGGTGCAGAAGACCTATCTGGCGGCGCTCAACCCCTCCAAGCTCAATGCGCTCGTGGCCATCTGCCGCATACACAGGAGCATGAACCACATCGGCATCGTCTTTGTCAACCACCTGATCGTGGCGGAGGTGGCCAAGGAGTGCCTGGGCGGTAAGTGGGCCGTGCTCTCGGGCGGGGCCGTGCACGGCAAAAAGGAGCAGCACACGCCCGTGCGCAACAATGAGATCGTCAGCATGTTCAACAGGGGCGAGTTGGATGGCATGATCTGCACCGCCGTGGGCGAGAGCTCAATGGACGTGCACATCCAGGATTTCTGCTTCATGTGCGTGCTCGAGGCCGACTCGGGCATCGCGAGCGCAGGGCAGCGGATTGGTCGCCTCGCGCGCAGCGACCGCATCAATGCGGAGGACGCCGAATCGCCCGACCAGGTCAGGAGGCGACGGCTCCGGGAGCAGAAGCAGGCCGTCTACTACGACTTTCTCACGCGCAAGACGGTGGACATGCGGGCGGCGGACGATCGGCAGCGCCTCTACACGATCGAGGGATACGAAAAGTTCAACTCGCACGATTACGCCAGCCTCGTGGCCGGAGCGGTCGATGAGGGCGTCGAGCTGCCGTACACCGACCTGTACGCGAGCCTTCCCCTCCTGAAGCGGGTGCTCATGTACGGCTTGCTCGCCAAGGCGTGCGCCGAAGCAAGCGCATCGGCGGCCTCCAACAGCGAGGAGGCGCGGCGGCTGGTGCAGAAGCACAAGGACGCGGCGTGCAACGCGAAGCATCTGCTGTTTCGCAACCAGGCGCGCAAGCAACTGCCGAGCGCAAAGTTGAACCTCAAGCGCAAGAAGGAGGAGTCCAGGGCGATCGAGCACGACCAGATTTGCAACCTGCCAATGGACGCGGGCACGAAGGGGATCTTCCAAGCGCTCAACGTCCCGGTGGACACGATCGCCGGCGCCGGCCTCTTTGCCGACGTGTGGCGCGACTCGAGCGACGAGGAGGGGGACGATCCGTAATTTATTATGGTTACGTTTTATTATAAATAAGTATCTCGATCGTGAGATCGGTTTGCTCCCACAACTAGTTGAGCACTTGTGGCAAGGGCAAAGTGCTCAACAAATTCCCAATTCATTGGATTCTTAATAATTTTATTGGCTGCGAAGTCGCGAGCGACGCGCGCCCTAGCACGGGAACGAGACGGGCGGGAGCGGCATGGCGTCGGGCCGCGACGCGGGCTGCGCTTCCGCTGCCAGCTCGCTGTCCATCTTGGGCGGCGGGGGCGGCGGAACGCCGTTGGCGTGGGCCTGCTCCCTGGCCACCTCCCAGCGGCGCACCGCCAACTGCAGCTGCTGCAACTCTAACCGGCGCTCGGGGCTCATGTCGTAGTTGCCGTGCTGGTTGAGGGGCTGGCACTCGGTGAGAATGCGCTGCGTGAACCGCCACTTGTTCTCCTCGGCGTCGTCAAAGTACGAGTAGTCCTCGTCGGCGGCCGCCCTGCCGAGGCGGTTGCGCTTGTCTTCGTGCAGGCGCAGCTTGACGGAGGTCACGGAACGGCGCGCCACAAACTGGATGATCTCGACGGGCCGCGTCTGGCCGATGCGGTACACGCGCCCAAACGCCTGGTCGATGGTCGTGGGGTTCCACGGCAGCGGACCGATGGACAGCAGCACCTCGCAGCCCGGGCACAGCGTGATGCCCACGCTGCCCGCGCCCGAGAAGAAGAAGATGCCCTTGTTGCACGAGAGGAACTTGTCGATCATGCCCTTGCGCGCGGCGGCGCTCAGGTTGCTGTCGAAGAAGAAGAGCTCGCCGGTCGCGCGGCCCTGCAGCTCGAGGTACCGTTGCATGATCTTGAGCTCCGTGACGTGCTCGCAAAAGACCGCGATGCGCGGGTGGCACGCCTTTTGCCGATCGTGGATGACCCGCTCGATGAGGATCATCGCCTGGCTTGGGGATGCCGCCGCTTTTTCAAAGAGCGACGGGTCCATCTCAAACCCCTTGGCGCCATTGTTGATGCCGAGGACCGACGAGAACTCGTACTGGCCCAACCGGATGGTGGCCTCAAAGATCTTGCGATGCACCTCGCCCCACTTGGACTCGTCCTCGTCGCGCGCCTCGTGCGCGCTCGCTTGCGGGGTGGCAGCCACGCGGCGCGTCTCATTGAGCAGCGTATTGTGAGCCTCGACGACCTCGGGGTCCACGAGGAGCCCCGTAGCGGTACGGTTCAGTCCCACCCAAGGATCGTAGACGAGCGTCACCACCCGGCGATCGGGCAGGTTGAGGAAGCTCATGTCGACGCGGTCCACGAGCAGCTCGTGGAACTGCTTGATGTTGCGCTTGTTCAGCGACCGGTCCTCCTCGCCCCTGAGCGTGTAGTGGTGCTTCTTCTGCAGGTCGGGCGGGCGCGCATCCAGCACTTGGGCCAGGGAGGCCAGGTCGTCGGGCTTGGCCTGCACGGGCGTGCCCGTGAGGCCGAGCTTGTACACGGACTGCCTCGTGAACTTGCTGAGCACGTAGCCCTTTTGCGTCGTGCGGTCGCCGATCGCGTGCGCCTCGTCAACGATGGCGAGGAGATAGGACGGCTCGCCCGCTTTGGCTTCCACCAGTGGCTCGAAGAGCGGGTGCACTTGCGGCAGCGCACCGCCAAACTCGGCGATGCGTTTGGTATTTTTTGGGTCAATGCCGTTCGCCCATCGCAACTCCTTCTTCACCCCCTTGACCTCGTCGCCCGTCCTCTGGTACATGAACGTCTTCCACGCGGCCACCAGCACATCGGGGGTGGTGAGGAGGATCTTGGCCTCGCGAACTCTGTACCGGTCAGTTTCGGTCTGCTTGGCCACCATGTGTATCTCCCCATCCCCGTTCAGGTTGGTCCACTCCAGCAGCGTCTCGTACCAGACCTGGAGCACGCTCTTGGGACAGACGATCAGGATCTTCTGCGTGGGGCGCGTTCCCACCTGGGCGTTCTCGGGCATCGTGAGCAACCCGGCTGCGGCCAGGATGGCCGTGATCGTCTTGCCCGTGCCCACCTCGTGGATGGCGAGCATGCACTCCTTGCGCTCTCGCCACGGCGTGCGCATTCCCCTTTTCATGAGCCCTTGCGCGGCGATTGGTTGGTGGGGGAACAGCTCGTGCCGCTTGTAGGTGCGCGGGCTGAGGCGCTTCAGGATCCCCTTCGAGGGGTTGGTGTCGGAGAACAGCCTGTTGGTGAACTTATTGATGACCTCCATCCCCTTCACCCGCTCTTGTGGCGAATACTTTGACCACGGCGTCTGCTTGACCATGGCGCACGCGCGTACTGCTGGTTCGCCCTACTTGGCAACTACGCAACACGCGATATTGTGACGCGCACGCACGAGCACAGGCACCCACCGGGTGGTTTGGCACTTGTGCACGGCACCCTTGCTGTGCCTTGTCGAATAGTGAGCCTGCACGAGCCTGCACGAGCCTGCACGTACGCGCCCTTAGCGGAAAGGAAGGGGGTGGGAGGCGGTGCTCGTGCTTGCGCATCCATGCCGGGCACGAAGCGCAAGGCGGAGAGCCAGCTGGACGTTGCGCAAACGGCCGCCAACGCAACGACAACGACAACGACCGCGCTGCCCGCGCTGCCCGCGCTGCCCGCGCTGCCCGCGCTGCCCGCGCTGCCTGGAGAGCTCTGGACGCTCATCTTTGATCATGCGAGGCTGCGGGGTGGCGACATGGCGCAGTTGCGTCTGGTGAACAAGCGCTGCGCCGGTGAGTTTGCGTACCGGCTCTATGCGGAAAAGCTCCGCAGCCAGTTTGCAGAGTTGAAGCAGAAGCGCCTCGCGCTGGTGGCCAGAAGGCACGCACAGATCACGGGCACCGGCGACAGTGCGACGTTGCAGCGGCACTGCAACACCACCTTTGGTCACGGCATGCTGATGTCCGACGCGGGGTTCCAGCAGGTACTCTGGACCCTGATCTGCTTGTACCACAATGGCGCGTACGACGATGCGCTCAGGCTGAGCCGATTCAACGGCACGCAAGGGCGCATTGCGCCCGTCAAGATGTGCATCGAAGCGATGCGCACGCTCCTGCAGGACAGCTAAGATATGTGAGTGTGTGCGCACTTTAGAGTAAGGGGTGGTTGTTGAGTTGCGTGGTGCTCGCGAGTGGGTCTTTAAAAAAAGCGCCCGCGCGCATGGCAGACGTTTCGCGGTTGAAGCGCCTGCTCGAGATCTGGTACCGCAACGAGCTCTACAAGTCGAACGATTCGGATAAGCAGCTGCAGGACGCGCAGCGGACGTTTCTGATGCAAGCGGTCAACGCGGAGCAAGCGTCGCTGGGGCTGAACGATGCGCCGCCCGGAGTGGAGAGTTCCGTTCGCCAGCTGGTAGAGCACATCGAGCCCGGGATACACTCGGCCAGCGAGATCGATAAGGTGCAGGTCGCGGCCGCGGCCGAGGTGCAGAAGCACCTCGACGCGGTGCTCACCACCATTCCGTCGCAGGGCCTCCGCTCGCTCCGCTGCGCCGAGACCGAGTGGGGAACGGCGGACGCCAGCGCCACCATCCAGCGGCACATCCACGACGGCGCAGTGAGGCACGCGCCCCCCCTGCCCAACTGGTACGATGCGCAAAACGAGGGCCCGTACGCGGAGCCCAGCCCGACGCAAACGCCGCCAGCGGGTGCGGGCATGTACAACTTCGGTTTCCTGGTGCACCCCGTGGGCGCACCAACCAGCGAGCCGCAATGGCGCAAGCTGTGGCGGCGGTTTGTGCACGACGCGGAGCGGACCAAGCGGCAGAGCACCTACTTTTCCTCAAAATGGGGCGTGCAGGAGCTGGAGGACTTGCGCCTCGCCACCATCGACGAGTATTACGAGGACGCGGCCCAGCAGCCAGTGCCGCCGGTGCCCGACTGGACGGAGCGCGCGCGCGACAAGGTTGCGCAGTGGGTTGGCGACGACCACCCGTGGTACACGTCGTACGTGAACGCCGTGCGGGAGCGGCTCGTTGCGGACGCCGCGCAGCAGGGCCAGGACGTGTCCTTGGGCGCACTCAAGAAGCGGGAGGTGCACGAGCGCGAGGGCAAGGCGAACGACCTGTTCGTGTGGCGCATCGTGGTGGTCCACTTGCGCGCGCTGCGCTCGATCGGCTGCTCGCCGGACGCGCCTGTGACGACCTGCTTCGAGATGGAGGCGCTCGTCCAGACCGTGGCGCACCTCCTCAAGTACCGCCGGTGCATCCGGTGGGCCAAGAGCATCTACAAGACGGCCGGGCTGGGGTCGTTGCACGACCAGTACCGCTCCGGTCTGCTCAACGCGACGTACGCGCACGAGCACCCGGACCAGAGCGACACGGAGCTCGGCATCGCGCGGCGCATGATCCGGCAGGCGCACGTGGCCAACCACGTGCACTACCAGCGCGCCACGCCCAATCAGTCTGCTGGGCGCGTGGGCGCCGACGTGCAGTGCATGCTCGATGGCAAGCCGGGGGACGTCTACCGCACCGACGCGTACTTCACGAACCCGCCGATGGCGCCCATCCTGTGCGCATCGCCTCCGCGCATGGGCAAGACGGCAATGTCGTTGCTCGTGGCGTCCTTTGCGGCCAAGCTCGGCGGCAACGTCATGCACGCCACCTGGCCGCACAAGAACGTGGCCGTGGCCGAGGTCAACGCGATGATCGACGCGCTCGGGTGGCGCACGCAAAACCTCGGCGACTCCGTGCGCGTCTACCCGCACGACGAGCCCGGCAGCGTGGAGGACGCGTGCAAGCGGGTGCACCAGCTGGCCAACACCGTGACCAGCTGGGTGCTGCACATCCGCGACCAAGCGCACGCGTTGACGCGCGAGCGGAGCAACGCGCAGACGCGGATGCACACGGAGAACACCTACCCGCTCTTTTACGGCATGAACATGTGCGTGTCGGCGACGCTCCTGCCCGCACTGACTTTCAAGCAGCTGGTGGGAAGCGACGACTCCATCGTCGACCTGCTGGCGGCCTGCTATGGCAAGGGCCGGGTCACGCGGCGCGAGCGCGAGCAGTGCGTCGTGCTGCAACCGTGGAGCTTTCCGATCGGTCCCGACTGCTTGGTGCCCCCCAAGACCCACTTTCCGCTGTACGGGCCCATGGAGCCGTGGTACCGCAAGTACTACAGCGACCCCGCTGGCCGCGAGGTTGGCTACTACGGCACGTGGCTGCACACCAAGCTCAACGAGGCGCGGCTGCTCTCGGAGAAAGGCGTGCTCATCGACGATGCGCTGGTCAGGGCCACGGCCGAAAACCAGCGGTGGGTCAACACGGAGCTCGGCAACTACACGGACGACAGCAGCGGCGCGTCGCCCTACAAGCCAACGGACGCCTACGCCACCTACCTGAAACACTTCAACCGGCACAGCACCAAGTACTGGAACGAGCAAGCGCAGGCGTGGGAATCGGGCGCGCCGCCGCGCGTCGTCAACGCGCCCATCGCGTGCCTCACCAACGACGCGGCTCGGATCCTGCACCAAGCCGAGCAGTGGCTCAACCACGGCTTCCTGACACACCAGCCGCCCAACGGAGGCGAGCCACACAAGCTGCACCCCATGCTGCTGACCGCGCCGATCGAGCAGGCCCAGTACAAGCAGAAGAACGGCGACCTGGATTGGGCGGTGCTCCTGTGCAAGCTGGCGTGGCTGCGCATGCACAAGGACTGCGTGAACCGGCGCATCCGGCGCGACGTTTCCCCCAACCAGCTTGCGGAGCGGTACGGCATCACCGTGCTGGTGCGCTCCGTCTCCAAGGAGACCGACCGGTTCGTCGACGTGGTGTCCAAGCGCGAGGACATGCGGGACGACGTGGAGAGTGCGCCGGTGGTCGCCGTCACGTTTGACCCGCGACTCGCCGAAAACCGCTTCAAGAACTACGGCTTCACGCATGCAGACTTCTCCGAGGGTCGGCTGCTGCCTTCCGCGCTCATCCCCACTCTTGACGCGGCCGACATCGACGCCTACCGCCAGGCATTCCACGCCGCCAGCGAGGCGGGCGAGGGCCTGAGCGCCTACAACTTTCTGCGCAACGGGTACGGCAACGGCGAGTACCCCGCGATCCGGACGCGCCTGTACCGGTTTGACATGCGCCGGTGCTACTCCCGCGTGGGGTGCGGGCCGCAAGACGCGGACATCTCCGAGGCCATGCTGTTTGGGGAGGAGACCGAGGAGGACGAGGAACGGGCGAAAATGAAGGAGGAGAATGCGAGGGACGAGGAGGACACGTACCGCGACCTTCCGGAAGCGGGCGAGGTGCCGGTGTGGACCCCGCAAGACGAGTACGCGCCCATGCTGGCGGGCTCGGTGTTGGACACGGACGACCAGGTGACGGCGGACTGCAGCTCCAACGACGAGGCAACCGGCACCAACGACGAGGCGCCCGGGGTGACCAACCTCAACGGGATTGCGCTGCGTTTGTGCATGAGCGGATCGCCAGACGTGCAGATGGCCGTCGAGGCGACCATGAAGCGGTGCGGCATACAGAGGGTGGCCGTGGTGGGGTTCAAGATGTTCGAGGGCGGGTCGACGCAAGCGACTTTGCGAATGGATGGCGCCATCCACCACTTCGTGCCGCGGTTCGTGAGCATCGCGCCCAACCAAACCAACGGTCGCGACCCGTCGCAGCTTTACCAACTGGTCGGTCGCGGCTTTGTCGACACGAAAGGGCTAAAGCTGCCCTCCAGCTGGCGGTTGGACTTGCTGGCCACGAGCGGCACGCGCAAGCTGTGCCGCCTCTACGGAAATGCGGAGCTCTTGCTGAGCCAGATCCGCAACGAGAGCGTGGAGGGGCGCAAGCTGACGCTTGGCACGGCGCTTGGGAGCATCACCAACCAGGAGTACCGGCCCATCTTGGATGGGCCGCTCGAGGGCGACACGCCGGCGCGCTCATGGCGAGGCAACAGGGCGATGCGCGAGGCGCTCGCCACAGCCACCGGCTACCATCGACCCTTCCACATCGTGCGCGACTGCCTGAGCGGGCACGATGCGCCGGCGCGCAAGAGCGACCTGCCGCCGGAGGAGATCGACCCCGAGGCATTGGACATTCTGAATGACGACATGAGCATCAGGGCCGAGTGCCTGGTGGACGCGCCTCAGCAGGCTGCGGTCGCGGTTGAGCAGCGCGGTCCCGCAGGCGGAGGCGGCCGCGGCGAGGGCCGCGACGATCCCCCCCGCGCTGGTGGTGCGACCGTGGCCAACATGTCGGCAGGGATGGCTCGGCTGCTTGCCGACGATTGAGGTCACTCGCAAGAGGCCGATTCATAAAATTATTAAGAATCCAATTCATTGAAGATTAGTTGAGCACTTGGGTGTCCTCCCAAGTGCTCAACTAGTTGCTGGAGCAAACCGATCTCATGACCGAGATCATTATTTTATAAAATAATGACGTGCATAGGGTCCCTACTCTTTGTTTTTTATCATGCACGGAGAGCAGGTGAGGCGGTAAGGCGGTAAGGCGGTAAGGCGGTGGGGGGTTTGCAACTTGTGCAACCGGGTTGCGCAGCCATCCGCGATGGCGCAGGCGCTGTGCGAGAGCATCCTGGGCCGTGTGCGGCAATTCGACGAGCGCGCGGAGATCGCCTCCGTGCGCCGCACCGAAGAGGACGGCTCCATGCGCGTGCGCCTGCTGGCCACCAAGGCCGATGCGCAGGGCATGCTCCAGGCGCTGCGCAGCGCGTGGCCGCTGGCGAGCGTGAGCCAGGTGGAGAACCTCGTGAGCGGCTGCACGGAGACGCAGGTGCTGCTTCCCGACGAGGCGGAGCAGCAGGAGCTCGCCAG
>Ga0209603_1001881_pt1 | contig 20696 bp, 22 predicted proteins | sample COGITO_mtgs_1206_FD_184812 | JGI IMG/M metagenome (GOLD analysis project Ga0209603, IMG submission 184812) | Pelagic marine microbial communities from North Sea - COGITO_mtgs_120607 (SPAdes) (version 2) | ecosystem: Environmental > Aquatic > Marine > Epipelagic ... | reverse complement strand
CGAGCCGGCCGAATACTGCGAAGAGGCCACGTACGACACCGATGCACAGGGACGTGAATTGGAAGAGCCCATCACCAAGGCGGTGTGCGCGCTCGCAAAGACACCCGGAGGCGTGTTCACGTACAAGCGTAAGGTCGAAGGCAAACGCGTTAGCCCGCTCGGCGGCATGTGGGACCCCGTCTATTTCAACTACGGCATCGCCGTCCACGGCGCCGAAAACGTTCCCCTCGAACCGGCGTCGCACGGATGCGTGCGGATTCCAATGCACATCTCCGAGTACTTCCAGGACACCATCTCGATCGGTGACCGAATCCTGGTGTGGAACGGCGACGACGAGCCCGAGAACGTCTCCGAACGCGAGTCACTTCCGTCGTTCGACTACCCCGACCCGTCGGTCACGACGACCACCACCACGCTTCCGCCTGAGACCACGACAACCGTCCCAGAGACGACGACCACGCAGGTGGCCACCACGAAGCCTCCGACCACGACGACAACCGTCGCCGCTACGACGACCGTTGCAGTGCCGAACGAAACGACCACGCCAACCACCGTCGCTGCTGTGACAACGCTCGTCGCGCCGTCGGCCGAAGACTGACCCCACTCGACATCGCCACCAGTAAGGTTCTCCACCGCCGCCCGCACCGGGAGGCATCAGTCACTTGATTGCGGTCGACCCGACATTGCAGGCCGCCGCGAGAGAGGATTACGAGGTGGGAAACTTAAATGGGCAGGTCGTCGTCGTCGTTGGCGGAACAGGAGGCTTGGGTCAACCGATCACCGAAGCGCTGCGCCGTCGCAATTCGACGGTGATCACCGCAAGTCGTTCCCTCGGCGCCGACGTCAAACTCGATCTTCGTGACTCGACAGCTGGAGATGAACTCGTTGCATACGTGAAATCACGACACCATCGTCTCGACGGTGTCGTGATTGCCGCCGGAATCGTTGCGTTCGGCGACCTGGTCGACACCGATGACGTCACAATCGAGGAACTCTTGCTTACGAACACGATGGGCCCGCTTTGGCTTGCTAAGCGTGTGGCGCCGATGCTCGAGGAGTCGAACGGATTCTTCGTCAACCTCTCCGGCGTCGTCGCCGAGACGCCGATGCCGGCGATGGCGGCGTACTCTGCCTCAAAGGCGGCGGTATCAGCGGCAACCCTTGCCCTTGCGAAGGAATGGCGGCGCAAAAAGATTCGGGTCATCGATGCCCGTCCACCGCACACCGAGACAGGCCTGGCAACACGTCCCCTCCACGGCACCGCACCGGGGATGCCCGAGGGGTTGGCGCCCGAGGTAGTCGCCGCGCGAATTGTCGACGCAATCGTCAACGCAGAACGTGAACTGTCAGGTGCCGACTTCGGGAACGGTTAGCGCGGCCCGGAGCCCGCCACGTAGGTACCGCTCGAGCTCTTCGCGCGAGTGGTTGCGCTCGTGCACGACGTAGTCGATTGCCTCGAAACCCATTACCTGGGTGATCGCTGTGATACGCAGCTCGCCCTCCTGAGGCGTGAAGTTCTTGAGTTCGGTTCCGAACATTTCGTACATTTGACTCCGCGAGATCCGACGCACGTCCTGTCGGTGCTCGTGGACCTTACGGTTCGAGAACGACCGCGCCGTCACGTTGCGCAACATGTCGGCGATCTGAAAGTAAAGCTCGACGCGGGCATCGACGATTGCGTCGATCCGATGATCGAGCGGGTCGGTTGGCTTCGCAACCCCGACCGCTTTGATCACGAGCGGCTTAATCCACGCCACCGCTCGATCGGTGGCCTCGTCCATCATCTCGGAGCGGTCCCTGAAATAGCGGTACACGGACCGGTACGACACGCCAGCTCGGTCGGCGATGTCATCAATCGACGGATCGTCAAGCCCTTCGGTCGTGAGCTCCACCAGCGCATCCAAAACTGCGTCCCGGTTGCGTTCCCGTCGAGCGGAGCGCCCATCTGCTGGTGCGGTCATAGCCGAACACTACTCCCACCTGGGTTCGTTGACGTTACGGGCGGTTGACACGTCGAAAATACGCGTAGTTCGGTGACGCCGTTCTCAATATCGGTTTACTCTCTGTCAAATCAATAATCATGCAACGAGGCTGCCGTTACTGAAGTGCTTATTGCGGTCACCGAACTTACTAATTCGCGCGCTGCAGGTCACGAAAATGGCCGAAGAGCAGCGGCCGCTTGATGTCGGTGTGGAGGAACTCCATTCGCATCACCGGGGCCTCCACATCTCCTTCAGATCTGACTCTGTTGGGAAGACACCAGACACGTCGAGGATCACCTGTGTTGATTCGCTCACGTACACGCACACGGTGCCCTCAGCGCTCACTTTCGTGATCACACCGTTCGCGATCGCCTGATTCACCCGATAATTCAACGACGACGTCGCCGGCCGGGACCGGTCACACTCATACAACGTCGCATAGCCGCCCGCAACAGCAGCCGTCGTCGTCAAGTTCACCGAAATCGACTTGCCCGCATACTGCGAACCAACCGGAACCGTCAACGTCGAACCAGCAGTCAGAGCCCCACCACTCAACCGCGTATCAATCACACGCTCCGGACCCACCGGCTCAAACGCGAGCGGCGGGTCGGTCGGCGAGGCTGGCAGGCCGCCAACTACATCATCGACCCATTCGTAGAGTGCAGCGACGCGCATGTAGTAACCCGGCTTATTGAGCGAGGTGCAGCTACCGAATCCATACGAAACGATGCCTACCTGCACCCGTGTCCGCATGTCACCAGAGGGGACGAGTAGCGGTCCTCCGCTGTCACCCGAGCAGCTCCCCACCGGTTGCAGCGCCTTGCCACTGCGGTAGCCGGCGCACAGGTTAAAGGCGGGGTCAAACTCAGGATCCGCGGAAATGCAGTCAGCGACGCTTTGGATCGGCATGTCCCCAGCTAGGAGAATGTCCGACGAAGAGCCATCTTCGGCGATAAGGCCCCAACCTGCGACCGTCGCCTGAGTACCCTCCGTGTAAAGGCGAGAGTCACCGGAGTTCGCAAGATACAAGGGTGGGGCCGGACTCGGCTGACTCAACTGGACGAGAGCAACGTCAAAGACACCAAAACTTTTTGGGTCGTAACCGTCATTGATGTACAGCTTGTCTGCGATGACGAAATCCGGATCATCAATTGAGGTCGGGTAGGTGATACGGCCAGTGATCGTGCGAACCAAAAGAGCGTCGTCTACGCAGTGCGCAGCAGTCAACACCCAAAGCGGCGCGATCAAGGACCCGCCACACTGGCTGAATCCTGTCGGCGTCTTGATGAGTAGCGAGGTCATCCACGGCATCTCGCCGGAAGACACCGGAGCACCGCCAACTACGGGACTCCTGGCGATCTCAAGTTCAAATTCCCGCAAAGTGCTTTCGTCTGCGACCGCGTCGAGTTTCCGCACCGATTGCTGCGGAGCAACGTGGTTGTCAGGTCCAATCGTCGACGTAACCAGCGCTTGATCTGTGAGACCACGCGCTGCACCCTGAGGACTGTCAAATGTCGACGGGGCAAATAGTCCCGCGAGGAATGCGACCGGCACCAGGAGCGAAAGACTTCGGCGGAAGGTGAGATAAGACCGACAGCCTCGCCAACTCTCCTTTTGCGTTGTCATATAGGACTCACTCTTCACGTCCAAACGGCCAATTCCTCATGACTTCGTATCTGATTGGAACTGGTGGGTTGTCAGCTGTCGATTGTCAATGCGGCAAGGTTTCTCGGCAGCACTGCAGAAATCGCCACGTTGCCATCGTCGCTTCAGCGAGATGCATAGCACAGCCCTGTCCGACCGGCTTCACGACCTTTTAGCAACCAAAACGGCCGAGAGCTGTCCACCGCCACCCATGCAGTGACCGACAGCTGCGACAAGCGGCCCGAAATAGAGGTTGCCAGGTGCCATTTTTTTGGGTGCGAAAAACATGGATCGAGAAGAAAGTCGATGTATGCCCAACCTGAAATCTACCAACCATTTGGCGCTGTCGTCAGGCGTGAATGCAGTCCCTGCGCCGATGCCCCCGAATCAGCAGAGTGCGATCCCAGCCCTCACGCCCAACCTGGGCAGGACGTCACTGATGAACTGGTACTGAGCTGACGACGGATCAGGGCCAGTCAGAATCAAAAAATTCATCTGACTCGTCGTTGCCGTAGAGCGCCCACAGCACAAACACGCCGACGAAGAGCGAGAACACGGCGCGATACATGTAGCCGCCGACATGATGGGCAACGAGAACGTACATCGCCAGGGCCATGCTGAGGCCCTGGACAACCGCTGCGAAGAGTCGGATCCCATTGCTGCCGCGCATCAAACCGCTCGCGACCATGACGAGTAGAATCGCAGAGAAGGCTTCGGCGATGATCGTCCCGGTAAATGCCCCGCTGGATAGCGGAGACCCTTCCTGTTCGAGGGAGTCAAGGATCGGTCCACGCCAGATCAGCATCGTGACCGTTGCCGTGACGGCAATCGCCGCCTGGATGTAGAGAATCGCAGCGATAAACGTAACCACTCCGGGTCGCTGAACTGTCGAGGTCATGGGCTCAGTAGTGGACATCGGGACAACCTTTCGGACGGGACGCCCCGACACTAGGTGTTGCGAGCCTCGGGCCGACTCCTCAATGCTGACCGACGCCTTGCACGAGCACCGGGCACGGGGCATGGCGGATGACGTGATCAGATGTCGATCCCATCACAGCACGTCGGAGCCCACTGCGGCCACTGGTACCAATCACGACGACACTCGCAGGTAAAGCCTCGGCCAGATCGCAGATCGCATGGCCGGGTCGACCAACGATTGCGTGGAGTTCGACATCGTCGAGATTGAGCGCCTCGGCGGTCGAGTCGAGAATCTGTTTGGCTACGCGATCGCCACTCGTCTCGATCTGATCGGAAAGATCGACAGCAGACGCTGCCGAGCTAAAACCACTGCCGGTCGTCGTGTCGGGTGACACCGATGACTCGACGGTGACAAGCACGGTTCTGTCTGCCGGTGTCAGCAGTGGCAGAGCCGATCGCAGCGCATCGATTGACGCGTCCGAACCATCGGTACAGAGCAGCACGATTGATGCCATGACGCGAGTCTGGCACCATCAGGCCAGAGGCGCTCAGATCGGACAGGCATCCGATGTGAACGCCGGTTTGGAAGTAGGGCCGCCGGCGGGTCAAGACCATCCTTTGGCCCGTCGGCGTAATCGAAACTTGCGCCCGATGGTCACCCGCCGATGAGATCGGCAGCGATGCCCGGATAGACCGACCGGCGTGCGTGAAGCAGTGACTCGAGTCCATTGCCTGCGGCTTCGAACCGGACACCTTCAACGTGCGTAGGAGCAGCGCTTTGACGAGTGGCAGTCTTCTCAAAAGAAAGCCGTGCATTGAGTCGGCGCTAAATGCCGTCGTCAAAGTTGCGGCGAGATCGATCGAATCAAAGGTAGTGGTGGCGACTGAGCGAGACCGACCGTCCACCCAGATGTCGGCATCGGGATCGTGCGAGTAAGAATTGATCGCCATCCGTTGAGCGACGAGATCGTCGATCAAGTCATCGTCGACAACGGCATCAAACATCGCTGAGTAGACCGCAGTCAACTGCTTTGCGTCTGCAAAGGTCCCACGCGTCCGTTCACCTGCCCGGTCGGGCTCCCCGAATGAACCCGTCGGAGTCAACGGTCAAGGGGAAGGGCTCGCAGGTGCTCTCAGGTTCCGTCAGATGCTGCCGCCATGGGACCGTAGCTACACATCTAGGACACCGTGCACGGCTTGCACAATCTCATTGATTCAGGGGTCGCGCCCCTTAGCCACTACGCCCGCTCACGCAGCAAGCGCCGCGGGCTCGTGGTAGCACCTGATCTCGGGTCCCGGCTCGGACGCCTGACCGTCGTGCAGAACCGCCCGGCTCTCCGGGCGTCGTCTTGACGTCCGGAGAGCCGGGCGGAGGACCGAAGCAATCAGCCGTTGGTTTCGAAGTACCTGTCGGACTCGTCGTTGCCGTACAATGCCCACAGCACAAAGACACCGACGAAGAGACTGAAGACTCCGCGGTAGACGTAGCCGCCGACGTGATGCGCCACGAGGATGTATACCGCTGACGCCATCGACAGGCCCTGAACGATCGCAACTAAGAGTCGGAATCCGTTGCTACCGCGCATGATGCCGTTGGCGACGACGAACAGGAGAATGGCAGCGATGGCCTCGCCGACGATGGTGCCGGTGAACGCGCCGTTGGAGAGCGGCGAGTCTTGCCTGTTGAGGAAGTCCAGAATGTCGTTGCGCCAGATCAGCAGCGAGACGGCGGCAATGGCGGCGAGGAACGCCTGGACATAGAGAATAATCCCGATGAAGGAGACCACGCCGGGTCGCCGAGTTGGAGTGTCAACAGAGGTGTTCATGATGAGGACCCTTTCGTTTGGCAAATCGTCTGCCCGCAAGCTACGACACAGAGTGTGTGGTCGCTGGGGACCCCCGACGGCAACACCGCCGGTACACGCACCGAATGCCAACAGCTGGGCTCGTCAAATTCTCCGGTCGGGCTCCATGCTGGTCGCGTGCTCCTCGACGTCCAGTTCAGCTCCGCTCACAACGACTGGCCCGAACTGCGCAATGCCACGCTACGTGCCGAGGAAGAGGGATACGACACGACCTGGGTCCTGGATCATTTCGACGGCACCGTTTTTCCCGGCGGCGACCGCGACCTGCTCGAGTGTTGCACGCTGCTCGGCGCGCTGGCCGCAGTGACCAGCTCGATTGGTCTCGGGACGCTCGTGGCCAACGTCGCCAACCGGCACCCTGCGGTACTCGCCGCAGCGCTTTCCAGCGCTCAACGAATCAGCGCTGGTCGCGTGCGTGCCGGTGTCGGCGCCGGCGCAGCGCCGGACAGTCGGTGGGCGCGAGAACATCATGACCGCTCGATTCCTTTGCTGCCCTTGCTGAGCGAGCGCCATGCGATGGTCATCGAGCAGATCTCGATCTTGCGTGGGACCGACTTCATGCCTGTGATCGTCGGGGTCAACAGCAACGACCTGGCCACAGTGGCCGGGATTTACGCCGACGGCGTCAACGTGCGACTTAGTAGTCCGAAGGCACACGAATACGTTGCGGCAGCTCGCGACGCATCCGATGGGCGACCATTTGAGGTGAGTGGCTGGACTACACCCGACGATCATGCCTCAAGGGCGAAGGCAGAGGCCCTCGACATTGACCGGCTGATTCTCGCTCGGCTCGGCTCTCTGAGCGACTAAACAACTCGAGTGCAACCGGCGATCCCAGGCACAGAGTTACTGTGTGGGCTGGGGCACCGGCTGAATCTCATTATCAATGTGGCGTCGTGACGCCCGATCTCCTAGCGCTGCCCCTTGTTGGTCTGGTCGATCTGCCTGCGCTCAAAGCATTTGGGTTGGCCTCCCAAGACAGTTGAGGGTGATCATGTGTCCTAACGCCTTGCTACAGAGTCGGCGGACGCTCATCGGGTGCTCGTGGTGTTGGCGGCGGGCCCCGCAGTTCTGTACTGGTCACTACCGTCAGGATGCGACGTCGCCTCCAAGAAGCGGCTGTCGAAACAGCCCGGGAGGCACAGAAGCTCCGGCCCTGACCAATGCGAGGTGCCACGACGGTGACGAGCCGAGGGCCCAGCGCAGCGCCCCGACGGTCAAGCGACCGATCTGTTCGCTACATCGAGTGGGTTCGATACCAAGGGCGGAGCGAACAGCGGGTTGCATCGTGGGAACCGCAGCGTTGAACAGTGGCCGGTAGCCGATCTTGACGCCGAATGGCAGCGGTGGGTCTTGCAGAAAGCACAGAGCGCTTTCCTGAGCTTCTGAGCTTGCGAGTGACTGATTTTCGGCGATCCAACGCGACAGTTCGCAAGCTGTCTCGGGAAGCGGCGACGCATCGAGGAGGGCTCCGATTATCGCCTGTTCGGCGACGAATTGGTCCGCTTCCGACGTGGTCAGGGGTTGCGGTCCGTACGCCTGGTAGGCGGCAAGAAACGAGTCAGTCAAAACGTTGTGCACCCAGGCTGCCATCTGCGGTGCGCTGGCGCTGTAGGGGCGACCCCGTGCCGATCGACCACGCACTGGTTGATGGGCGTTGCGGACCAAAGCGACCGCCGCTTCGACCTCGGGGAGCGCACCATAGGTTGTCTCGGTGACGTACACCGAGGTGCGGTTGAGCCGACCGAAGGGGTCGTTGCGGTAACGAGAGTGGTCCTCAACGCCAGCCACGACTTCAGGGTGTGCGGTCTGGACGACAAGAGCTCGGATTCCGCCGACGAATGCTGCCGCGTCGCCGATCACTTTCCATGACACCGAGTTAGGTCCGAGGACGCCGGGGTCGCCGGAGTAATCGAGGGTGTTTTGGAGCGCTTGGGGCCCATGGGAAAACAACGACGTTGTGGCGTCAACGACTTTATTCTTCACTCTCGCAATCACCAGGTCATACCTACTGCACCTGCACAGCAGGCGGCGACCTGGGCGTACGACGCTTCAGGCGCTCTGCCGCTCGGCTTCACGCTCGAGACGAACGCGCACGCCAATAGGAGCGGTGACCCGAAATCCGAGAAGATGGCGGTCTTCCTCAGATTCCCCAGCCCAAAAGCCGTACTCGCAGTTCTTGCGCGCCCAGGCACGACATTCTTCCACGACCGAACATTCATCGCAGAGCCGCTTGGCTTTTGCTTCGCGACGCTCCCTAGCCTGGGGGCGCTCCGCTTTCGGAGCAAAGAAGAGCTTCAAGCGACCTTTGCAATTGGCGTGATCTCGCCAGTCAGGGCTAGCGGGTTGTGCTGCGCTGCTCGTGTCGTCAATTTCGAGGATGGCCATCTCACAGCACCACTTCGCAGCGGATGCAGCTTGCACATTTGAGTCCCAGCCATTTGCTGCGGGACGGTGTGGAGGTTTGCATGTCGTTCACTCCATTGGGGGGAAGGTGGCCCGGCCCCGAGGGGCCGGGCCAAAGCGTTGGTTAGGCGTTGGTGGGTTCGTTGGCGTTGTCGGATGCGCTTGGCGTGGTGCCGGGTTCGACGTAGCCGTCTTCGCGGGATTTGGCGAGGGCGATGCCGAGTACCAAGATGCCGAAGAGGGGCTTGGCGAGAACGTCGCCGACTGAGTACATGACTTGGCGGGCGACTTCGGCGTTGGCTTCGTCGTCGATCAGCGATGGCAGCATGTAAGCAATCGGGTAGATGCCCCATGTTGCGAGGATGATGTAGCGCAGGCCGTCGACGAGTTTTTTCACGCCGCCGCTTTGACGTTCGAGTGATTTGCCGAGTTCAACAAAGAGCACGTACAGGATGTACAGGAACGGGATTGTTGACAAGACGCCCCACACGGTGCGTGTTGAGGAGTCAGCTGCAGCAATTTCGCCGGGGTAGCCGAGTGCGATCATTGCAACAGCAGCAATGGTGAGTCGGACAATCAGGCTGCGTGTCTTGCTTTTGGTCAGCTTCAGCACCACAACGAGTTCGGCGAGCAGGAGAGGCACGGTGAGGAGCCAGTCAACGTACCGGTAGCCCTCATTGAAGGGCTTCACGGGGATGTAGTCACCATCAACGTATTTGAATGCGTCTTCCCATGATCCGAAGATTCGGACGTAGTGGTACAGAGCAATGGCCACCACGAGAGTGGAGAGGGTGACGGCCATGCGGTGTTGGGGCGCTACTCGGCTTCTGGCAAGCAAGAAGAACAGCAGTGCTGCTCCCATGCTGGCAATGACGAACGAGAACGAGTTGTAAACCAAGTTGAATTGGTTTTCACTCAGGGTCAAATCCATGGGTTACTCCTTTGGTGCAATGAATGTCGGGTTTGGTAACTGGATTTTTCTATCACGTTGATGTATCCCGGGGAAGAGGTGGACGTGGTCTGTTCGCTAGCGCTCCGAGAGGTCGCCGCAACGCGATGTGACGTGCGGTGAGCCGTTTTGCGCTCAAAGTCGGTTGTTTCGGGAGCACAACGTCTCTGATGCCCTGTGGTCGTCATACTGTCAGTTGTGATGTGGACGGTCCGGGTCTCAGAGGCGAACGACATGCCCAACGTGATTCGGCTCATCGAGCGGGTCAGAGGCGCTGAAACTGTTCATGCTGAACTGAGCGACGTTGTTGCTGATCTGAGGTCGCCGACCACAAATGTTGTCGCCTGCGTCGGAGACACGATCGTTGCCGTTCTCGTCGGTCGGTCCGAAGGAGATGTCGGTCGCATCGTTGCTATCGCTATTGCTCCGGAGTGGAGAAACAAGGGCATAGGCTCGGCATTGATTGGATGTGTCGAAGCAGCGTTTTTGAAGGCTGGCTGTCACCGCATTGTGGCGTTACTCACCGAGGGTCAGGTCGGTGCTGCAGCGCTCATCAATCGAGGTTTCGAAGTCACGCCGAATCTGGCGCTGTATGAAAAAGATGAGCCGCTTCGTCCGACGGCGTTCTCAATTCTTGAACGCTGGAATGGCGAGTTGATCGATCAGTCTCGATGGGAATCTTTCTCCGGTCTAACAATGCAGCGCGACATCGTTGAACAACGACTGCTGGCGCCGTTGATCGAGGCCGACTTGGCAAGCCATTTTGGTGTGATTGCGCCATCGGCGATCTTGTTGTTTGGTCCACCCGGAACCGGAAAAACTTCGTTTGCAAAAGCCGTTGCTGGGCGGCTCGGCTGGCCTTTCGTTGAACTCTTACCCTCGAAGCTCGGAGCGCAAGGAGCGTCGATGATGGCCGACGAACTTGGCCGGGCCTTCGACGATCTACTTGGACTCGAACACGTTGTGGTGTTCATCGATGAAGTCGATGATATTGCTAGCTCGCGTGCTGCGCGCCCCGAGACGCAAGCCGTTGTTAATGAACTATTGAAGGCAATGGTGCGCGTGCGTGAGGTTCCGGGTCGGCTTTTAGTGTGTGCAACGAACTCGATCGCAGCTCTCGATCCCGCTGTTGTGCGACCCGGCCGATTCGATTTGGTGATTCCTATCGGGCCACCAGATCCTGAAGCACGCCTTGCGTTACTCACCGACATGCTCGGGGCAATCCCGGGGTCGGAGATTGACCCACAGGCGATGGTTGAGCCGACCGATGGTTTGACCCCTGCTGATATCGCGAGTGCCATCCAACGAGCGGCCGCCGCTGCGTTCCGATCTGTCCGCCAGGGCAACGCGACAGCTGCCATCACGAACAGCGATCTCATTGAAGCGATCGACTCAACCGTGCCCACAATTTCCGAGGCGAGTCGCGCTGACTTCGTCGAAGAGTCCGAACGGTTTAGTCGTCTCTAATCGGTACTCGTACCGCTGTCAGCGAAATGGCTGTCAAACGACTAGGTCCGGACACCATCAGCTTCGGGCGAGAGCGACACCAGTTCCATAGGCTCAACGCTCGCGCCCCTCATGCCACTTGAGAGTCCACTCGGTGCACGACGAACCCCGGCTTTAGTTGGGAGTCCTGCGTTGTTTTGGCGCAGGTCTAGTCAGCGACGTGGTCGGTCGACGATGGCGAGCGCCGATGCAACAAGCAGCATCACCAGCGCAAGGGCTAGGCCAACAGTGGTGACTGCGTGGGGTGACGTATCGACCGTTCCGAGGTTACCGACAGCGATACCGACCGGGCTATCACCGACATCGGCGAGTGAGGTCGCCCACAACCACGTCGCAATCGACAAGCCGCCTCCTGCGAGGCCGAGCCCGTAGGTGCGAACCGACAAGAAGCCGACGACCCCGCTGAACGCAACCAGGCCGAGCAGCACAAGGCGACCAGCGAAGAAGGCGCGGGGGAGCCCGACGAAGCCGAGGTTGAGGTCGAAGGTTGCCTCACTCAACGGGATTAGTGGCCCGACTGCGAGGATCGTTGCCCCAAGCGCGCCGAGCGCTGCGACCCACGGGTTGAGGCCAGGGCGTCCGGCGGAGCCGGCCATGCGCAGCGTGGTGACGAAAGCGGTGAGTCCGAGGATGCCGATTGCGAGGATCAGAAACCATCCGAGGTCGCGTGTGATCGCAAGCGTGAAGCCATTGATGTCGGCTCCGGAGTTGCGGGTGATGCCCTCGGCATTGTGGATCGGGACCTCCACGAGGCCGGTCGTCATGGCTGACCAGCCGGCCAAGGCAAGACCTGCGCCGCCTGCGATGCCAGCACCGGAACGGGAGCCGAAACAGCTCAGCAGTCCACCGATCAGCATCACGGTGGCGCCAACAAAACCTGCGACCTGGAGGTTGGTCCCGAAGTCTTCGAGTGTTCGAATTCCGACGTTGATCCCGTCGACCGGGCGGCTCGTTCGGATGTCGATTACGTCGGCAACGTTTGCCATCAAGGTTGTCGTCAATGTGAGAAACCCGAAGACAAACGATGGGCGCAGCCTGAACCCCCCCGACGGTTGGACGGTGTACTCGGCGACATCGTCTGCACCATCGAAGATCGATGCGGCTGCGTACTGTACGGGCAACTCTTCGGTGTCGCCGAGTGTATGACCCGTAGGAATGGTCGTGGCAGGGATCGCTGCAGTTTGCTCGTATGCGGGTCCCTCAGGGGCGGGAGGTGAGAACATTGGGTCGGTGTTTGAATCATTCGCCTCGGCGATGGGAGTCGAAGCGGATGCAATGCCCACTACGTCGATCGCTTCGGTTGGCGTTAAGGCGGTTTGGTCAGCGCTTGCTGTGGCGGTCGACCCGGCGGTCGCTGCAGGCGCATCGCTCCCGGATGAGTCGACTCGGTTGCTCGACGCCACAACCCTTGCGAGTTCGGTCGCCGGCAGATCATCGCTCGAGACCACAGAATCGTCGTCGGGGGGTGCGGGGTACTCGATCGCCGTCGCTTCGCCGGTGATGACTGGAACGGCATGGGGTCCGGCACCGGTTGCAGCATCTGGGACGACCTCGAGCGGCTCGGTCGGGTTTGTCACACCGTCGAGCGTCACGCCGCACTCGTGACAGAACCGTTGTCCGTCGCCGACCGCGACGTTGCAGACATGGCAACGCATCACTATGACTGTACGAGATGTGATGCCCAGACGCGGATCGCCGAGCCGACGTCCATGTAATGAAGACGCGATGTGCAGGTCGCGCGGTCTCGCGCGAGGATCTTGTCCGTGCGCGAAGACCGCCAACCGCCCAAGCCGGTTGGCGGAGCTGCGCGCACCACTCTGCGGCGGTCATGTGGTGGAGGGCGTCGGTGGCGCAGCGTCGACGACAGGGTGAGACTGCTCACATGACCGGCCGCTTCGCGCCATCGCCGACTGGCACGCTGCACCTTGGCAACCTCCGCACAGCGCTTCTTGCGTGGCTGGCAGCGCGGTCGACCGGTCTTGATTTCATTGTGCGGATGGAGGACCTCGATCGGGTGCAAGCAGCACCTGAGCACGAGGTAAGGCAATTGTCCGACCTTGCCGCGATCGGCCTCGATTGGTCGGGTGACGTGGTCCGCCAGAGTGAGCGGTTCGACCTGTACCGAGATGCGTTAGCCATGCTCCGTTCGCGGGACCTTGTCTACGAGTGCTTCTGCTCGCGTCGAGAGATTCGTGCCGAGATCGAGAGCGCACCGCGTGCGCCGCACCTCCCACCCGGCTCGTATCCAGGGACGTGTCGCACGCTTACGAGCACACGCCGCCAGCGGTATCTCGACGCCGGCCGCACACCGGCGATGCGTCTGCGCGCTGATGAATCGCTGGCTGCGTCTTCGTCGGTGATCAATTTCACGGACTTGGTCGCCGGTGACGCGTTTGGCGGTGTCGACGACGTGGTGCTCCAGCGCAACGATGGCGTACCGTCGTACAACCTCGCGGTCGTTATCGACGATGCGCTACAAGGCGTCACCCAGGTGATCCGGGGTGATGACCTGCTCACAACTACCCCGCGCCAGATCCATCTGCAGCATCTCCTGGGCCTAGCGACGCCGACGTACGGGCACGTGCCGCTGGTCTTGGGTGACGACAGTGAACGACTCTCCAAGCGTCATGGGTCGGTGACGCTTGCCGAACTCGTTGATGCCGGAGCTTCGACACGGCTGATCGTGTCCGAGCTAGTCAGCTCGTTCGGCTCCGAATTCGACGCCACATCAGACGTGTCGTCTCTGCTCAGCGGCGTTGTATCGAGCTTTGTCATCGGCGCAATTACGCCCGGCGAGGTTGTGTACTCGCCAGAGCCGAACGCACCGGTGGGGTTCACACTTCGAAACGCCAGGTGAACACTGGTTTTCCCGGGGGTATGCCGGATTGCGTCCATGCTGTGCCGGTAGCCTTTCGCACTGTGGCTATGGACGAGCGCCGGAAAGCAATGATCGGATGCGGTGTCGTGTTCGGAATCGCCGCGCTTGTGGGCTGCTCGTCGGCCATGACCGGCGGCAATACGGGCGGTGGCGGCGCGTCAGCGGCCCCTGAAGAGTTGGCGCCGGTGAGCACCATCGTGCCCGCCACCACGGCGGCCCCGACGACAACATCGACGACCACCACGACTACGACCAGCACGACAACCACACTTCCGCCGGCCCCGACGATTCCCGATACGATTCGCACCGTCGGTCAGCTCGACGTTCCGCTCCAGGCAATCGGCAAGTCGAGCGGTTCCGAAGCGGCACGCGTTCAACTCCGCCTTCTCGAACTCGGCTTCTGGCTCCAAGCCGCTGACGGCGACTACGGACTCACTACCAGCCAGGCCGTGATGGCGTTTCAAAAATACATGGGCTTCGACGAACCCAGCGGTCGAGTCGACGAGCAGACCGCTCTGGCTCTTAGTCTTGAAACTGTCCGCCCACATGCCCGCGCCAACTCCGGCACCCTCGTCGAGATCGACAAGAGCAAGCAGGTGCTGTTCTTCGTGATGGACGGCGTCACCGAATGGGTGCTCAACGTGTCGACGGGCAACGGTAAGGAGTACACCGAACCCGACCAAAACACACCGGGTGAGACCATCTCTGGCGTGTCGCTCACGCCGAGCGGCCTCCACGAAATCAACCGTCAGCGTGCCGAGGGCTGGTGGGAAGGCGACCTCGGCCGCATCTATCGACCGAAGTATTTCGTTGGCGGCGTTGCCGTGCATGGGTCGAGCAGCATTCCCAATTATCCCGCCTCGCACGGATGTGTTCGAGTCAGTGTCCCCGCAATGGATTGGATCTGGGATTCGGGCATCTTGCCGATCGACACCTCCGTTTGGGTCCACGACGGCGCCTAACGGGCCAGCTCTCTCACTCGCTTTACAAACCTCCGCCGCGGTGTGCGTGTCGCCGAGACTGGGCCTGGCACGATAGTCGGATGCTTCCCGTCATCGGCGCTGCACGACTTTGGAACGACCCGGCGATCACCTCGATCGGTCGGATGCCGATGGCGCCGCCGTCGCCAGCGTACGCGTCTATCACTGACGCCCACGCCGCCGACCCATATGACAGCACGCCAACTGCGTGGATGAAATCGCTCAATGGCCGCTGGCGGTTCAGACTTTTCGATCACCCTGATCGTGTTCCGGTAGCGGCGATCACCGAACCTGCAGAGGGTGGCCGCTGGACACGAATTGCTGTGCCAGGCAACTGGACCGTGCAGCAATCGGCCGACCAGAACGGCGAGCCCGACCGACCGCAGTACACGAATGTGCAGATGCCTTTCGACGGGCCGCCGCCAAACCTCCCGGAACGTAACCCGACGGGCGTCTACCGACGAGACGTAATCGTGGCCAAGCCGTGGATCGGCCGCCGCATCGTGTTGCACGTTGGCGGCGCTGAGAGCGTGCATGCGCTCTTCGTCAACGGTGAGTTCGTCGGCTACGGCACTGACAGTCGGCTCGCAAGCGAATACGACATCACTGACCACGTCCTTGCCGGGCGAAATGAGCTTGCGATCGTCGTTGTCAAGTGGAGCGCCCACAGCTACGTGGAAGATCAGGACCAGTGGTGGATGGGCGGACTTCATCGGGATGTACGGATTGAGGCGCGCGCCCCAACGAGCATCACCGCTGTCGACTGCGACGCCACCTACAACCACATCTCGGGTAGTGGCACGCTTACCGTCCACTCCACGGTCGGTGGCGCCACACCGCCTGGCCCCGGCTGGAAAATCCGCACCTCTGTTGAGACCCTGGCAAAGAAGCGACTCGCCGCGCCGTCCACGGGTTGGGTACCCCACTCGTTCTCCACGCCGTACCTCTTCAGCGGTCATCACGTCGACGTGGCCTTCGATCTGCCCGCCGTCGAGCCGTGGTCAGCCGAATCGCCGACCCGTCATCGTGTTTTTGTCGAACTGATCGACCCTGAGGGCAAGGTCACTGAGGTCCACACCCAACTTGTTGGCTTTCGCTCGATCGAGATTATCGACCGGCAATTCAAGGTGAACGGGCAACCCATTTGGTTCTTCGGAGTGAACCGTCACGACCATCATCCAGTACGCGGAAAAGCCGTCACCGTCGATGACATGCGCGAGGACCTGCTAGCGATGCGCCGCCACAACATCACCGCAGTGCGAACCGCGCACTACCCAAACGATCCCCGCCTCCTTGACCTCGCCGATGAAATCGGTCTCTACGTCATCGACGAGGCAAACATCGAGAGTCACGCGTACAACACGAGTCTTTGCGATGATCCGTCGTACCGCCCGGCCTGGGTCGAACGTGTCGCACGCATGGTCTCGCGTGACCGGAACCATCCGTCGATCGTGATGTGGTCGCTCGGCAACGAGTCGGGTCACGGCGATAACCACGCAGCCGCGGCCGGCTGGATCCGCGTGACGGATCCGAGTCGTCCGCTCCATTACGAGGGCGCGGTCTTCCACGATGGCTGGGTCGACGGCGGGCGCTCATCGTCTGACGTCGTGTGCCCGATGTACCCAACCATTGCTGACATCGTCGCCTACGGCGACAACCCTGCGGGCGACCGCCCGCTTGTCATGTGCGAATACTCCCATGCCATGGGCAACTCGAACGGCTCGCTCGCCGATTATTGGGACGCGATCACGTCAACACCCGGACTGCAAGGCGGATTTATCTGGGAATGGAAGGACCACGGCCTCACGGCAACTCTGCCGAACGGCAAACTCGGCCTCGCCTACGGTGGACAATTCGACGAGCCGATCCACGACGGCAATTTTGTGGCCGACGGCATCATGTCGGCCGAACTCGTGCCCCATCCAGCGATCAATGAAGTCGAGTGGGTCTACCGTCCAGTTACCTTGGCTGCAGCGGGACGGACCAAGTTGACGATCTCCAATCGACGCAGCTTCACCGACCTTTCCGACCTCGATGCGACGTGGGAACTGATGGTCGCCGGTGAAGTGCAAAGTGAAGGTCGACTCGAGGTGAAAGTCGGCCCACATGAGACGGTAACCGTCGGCCTGCCCTGTGCGATACCGACAGAACCCGACGCTCATCTGAGCGTGCGCTGGGTGCAGCGCATCGCGACCGAATGGGCGCCGGCGGGGCGTCTCGTCGCCTGGGACCAGGTCGAGCTGCGGGCCCCCAAGCGGCTCGCCGTTAAGCATCTTGCGCCGTCGTTGAGTGGAGCGCTCGACCTCACAACGATCGCGCCCATCGCATCAATATTCAGGGCTCCGATCGACAACGACGGCTACAAACTTATGCCTGCCTACGGCGAGCAGCACGGCATCGGCGGGAAGGCGCTGCGTCACTGGCAGCAGGCTGGCATCGACCGCCGATCCGCAGAGGATTTTGTCGACCATGCACACCGTGTCGACGTCGCCGACGACGGAAGCGTCGTGCATCGTCACACGATCGTGGTGCCCGACGAGTTCGTCGACTTGGGACGTGTCGGAGCGATGTTCGAGCTTCCCGGCGGGTTTGATCGACTGCGTTGGCTCGGTCGTGGTCCCGACGAGAACTACCCCGACCGTAGTTGCGGATCGATGCTCGGCACGTGGGAAAGTGCGCCCGACGATCAGCCGTACCTGGTGCCCCAGGAGTTCGGGCTGCGTACCGACTGTCGTTGGTTTGAGTTCGTCAGATCGTCGTCGGGCGAGACGGTACGCCTCGACGTGCTCGCTCCGATCGCCTTGCACATCTCGGCCACCAACTTCAGCGATGGTGCGCTGTACGACGCCGCCCACGAAACCGATCTGAAGCGGGGCCGCTCACTAGTAGTGCACGTCGATATCGCACATCGCGGTGTCGGTACAGCCAGCTGCGGGCCAGACGTGCTCCCGCGCTACGAAATCCCCACCGGGCGACTTACCTTCGCCTACCGGCTGAGTCACGTTGCCTCGATCGCCGCAGCTGAGTTGCTGCGCTGAAAACTCCCCGCTCACGTGACCGGGCGAGTGGGCGTCGTACCGATCGAATCGTCGTTGAGGTTGTCGATCCGCTCGCCCAGCCAGTCGAAGAATGTGGCCTGCGCAACGACCTGGAAAGTGAAGTACGCGATCACTGCCACGGTCGCAACGATCAGTGCGAGTCGAAACCATCGCTTGAACTGACTCGTGTACTCGGTGATCAATGGGGTGAAGTTGCGGACGGCCTGATCAGCGCGGCTGGTGAGCTCCTGTGCCACCCGATCTACTTCCTGCCGTGTGACAGCGCGGACTTCAGCGATGATCTGTGATGCGTTCTGCTGGGAGACACCGACATCTCGGGGAGCCTTCTCGGCGGGTGCGAGCCCTTGCTCGAGGAATTCTCGGTTTTCCTCGGCGACTAGCTCAGCCGAGCTTGCGGGAGCCCGGCGAATTTCGGTCCAGTCGAGTCCGTCCCACCACCGCAGTCGTTGTCGATGCTGGGGATCCGGATACCACCCGGCCGGTGGAGCGTCGATCTTGCGCATCGACGGTCAGCGGTCCCGGTGGTCGTCGCGGTCTGGTTCAGGGAGCTCGACGCGTTCGGTATCGTCGGGGACTGGAAGTCCGTCTTTGGGGCGTACTTCGTCGTCAGGGTCGTCGGGTCGGATCGTGTCGGCGAGCGCTGCCACCGTGCCGAGCAGCCCCGAGAACTCGGCGGGGATCACGAGTTTGGTCGCCCGCCCGTCACCGATGCGTTCGAGTGCCTGGAGGTACTCGACGGTGAGCACATTGTTGTTGGTGTCGGCCTGCTTGATTCCCGTGAGGCGTGCCTTGGCCGCGGCCCCTTCACCCTCGCCTAGCAGTTGGAGACGCATTTTGTTTGCTTGCGCCCGGAGCTGGATCGCCTCGGAATCACCCTGCGCATCGAGCACGGCTGCCTCCTTGCGACCCTGTGCGGAAAGGACTGCGGCCTGCTGCTCGCCGTCGGCGCGAGCGATTGCTGCCTCCTGGTAACCCTTCGCCTCGGTGACAGTTGCGCGACGATCGCGCTCGGCGCGCATCTGCGCATGCATCGCGGACACGATGTCCGGGGGCGGATCGATGCGCTGGATCTCGACGCGGACGACTCGGACACCCCATTTGTCGGTTGCGTCGTCGAGAACCTCGCGTAGCTGTGTGTTGATTGTGTCGCGTGACGTGAGAGCCTTGTCGAGCTCCATGTCGCCGATCAGGTTGCGAAGGTTGGTTTGGGCGAGTTTTGTAATCGCCGTGAAGAAGTCGGCAACGTTGTACACGAGGCGCTGCGGGTCGGTGGCCTCGTAGTAGACGACGGCATCGACTGACACGACCACGTTGTCTGCTGTGATGACTTCCTGTGGGGGCACGTCGACGACCTGCTCGCGCATGTCGATCAGCTGCATCGTTTCGATGAACGGGAAGATCAGGCGCAGTCCCGGCTCCTCGGTCGCCTTGTACTTGCCGAGTCGTTCGACGAGACCGCGTTGATACGGACGTACGATCTTGACGGCTCCGACGAGGACAGCGAGTCCGATGAGAGCGACGACGCCCACAACGATGGCGATTGGGGTCATGAATCCTCCGATGCAGGGTTGATTGGTGTTGCGAGTGGTGAGCCTGGTGGTGGTTCGACTGGGGGTTTGGTTGGCGCTGACAGAACGATTGCATCAACCATCACGCGGGTTCCATTCATCGATGAGATCCGTACCTTCGAACCGGCGCGGAGCAGGCGACCGCTCGAGGTGAGTGCGCCCCATTCCTCACCCATCACCTTGACTCGGCCACGTCGTTCAGTGTCGTTGGGGTCGATGTCACTAGTGACGATTGCGTCGACACCGACCAGGCGGTCCGCACCCACCCCGGCTCGCATTGCGTTGTCGTCTGCGAAGCGTTTCGCATAACGCCAAAACGCAACCCACAGCGCAGCACCGCCGAAGAAGAAAATTGACCATTGGATCTCGACGGAGGCGTCGTAGAAGCCGGCCAGCGCAGCGATGAATGCGGAGACCGCGAAGGGGAGCAACACGAAGGACCCAGCGAGCAGCGTGAGTTCGATCAGTGCAAAGAGGACTGCAACACCGATCCAGATCCACGGCCACGCGTTGAGGTCGATCCCAAGATCAAGGACAGCTACCATGTAGCCAACGTAGTGGCATCGCAACACGGATGCGTCTCGAAGTGGCGAGACCTCTCGTGACGCCCCGCATGCATCGGCCCGCCTGTCGGCGCCGGGTCAAGCGCGGCGAATACGAAGAGGGTGGCCTGCGCTGGTTTTGCAGATGCCGGATTCGATATCGAATCGCCAGCCGTGCAGCGTGCAGACAAAGTCGTCGCCATCGATTTCGCCGAATGCCTCGAGGTCGGCATCACGGTGGGGGCATCGGCGTTGCACGATGTAGTCGCCGATTTCGATGTCCGGTTCAGCTGCCATTGCCTCAGCATCGGGCGGCGCCACTCTGCGCACTGCTTCGGCTTCGGCCCGCTTCATCCGTTCCCGTGACAGCGACTTCAAGAAGTTGTAGACGTACTCGTT
>Ga0209603_1001877_pt1 | contig 20712 bp, 18 predicted proteins | sample COGITO_mtgs_1206_FD_184812 | JGI IMG/M metagenome (GOLD analysis project Ga0209603, IMG submission 184812) | Pelagic marine microbial communities from North Sea - COGITO_mtgs_120607 (SPAdes) (version 2) | ecosystem: Environmental > Aquatic > Marine > Epipelagic ... | reverse complement strand
GCTGTCATTCTCAATATCTCAATGAACTTTTTTACTTTTCTAAAGCTTCCTTAAACTATCGTTATCTCCAGAAGCGGCTGCAAATATAAAACCCTTTTTCCACTATCAAAACTCTTTTGTAATAAAATTATTTTTTTATTGAAAAAAGTTCCAGACCACTCCAAAACGGATACTCATATCCCGATAGGGAAAAAACGGCGCAGCGTAGTAACGATAGCCTGTTTGAGTGTTGTTCAAGTGTTCCACTTTGAGGAATAATCGCGTCTGAGAAATTTTTGCATTTATGAAAAAATCGATCCGAGGATACTCTCCAATCAGCTGATTATTTTGATTTACATACTCCCCAAGAACCGAATGCATCGCGTCAGCATAAAATCCTGTGAAAAACTGAAAGTGAAATCCGGTCTGTAAAAAGAGGGCCTTATTAAATATCTCGGACGAAAAAGCAATCGTGTTTCGTGTGATCCATTCGGGTACATTCAACAATTGAGGTTCTCCAAACTCACCAGCAGAACGTGCTGCTTCCAGCTGTAACACGCGCTGGTATTGAACAGTGTTTGTTAAAGAAAACTTGCCCAAGTTAAGCTGATTGTAAAGTCGAAGTTTCAAGTACTGCAATTCATCTTTCGACTGAAATGGGGTTGCCTCTAACTTTTCCCCCCAATCAGCTAAACGTGTTGTGCTTCTAAAATAAGTGTAGTTCTGAATTCGATGCCATTCCGCTTGCAGCGATAGCCATCGTGTGTGTCCTAGTGTGCCGTAGACACTAAATCGTTCGGTGTTTTTCAAATCGGGCTGATCCCAATTCAAATCCACATAGTCACTTTCATAGTGATAAAAGTTAAAGTTTTGTGGTTGACTTCGGTATTGAGTATTGACTGATAGATCCCAATCTTTAAACAATTTTCGTTGGGCGTACAATTCGTAATGATGCGTTTTGAGCTTTGTCAATAAAGAATGATGAACCTGTCCACCCCAACTCCAGTTTTCGGTATTGTTTTTCCATTGCGCCTGAAGTGCCAATTGATTTGTTTGTTGGCCCAAATAGGTTGTGTTGGTCGAATTGGCAGTTCGCCCATGAGCAAAATCCCAGCGCTTGAATTGCATGCCAATTTTTGACTTTCCTACAAAAGGAAGTTTAGCCTCCAAAAAGGTTTCATTGGTAAGTGTCTTTAAATCCGATCGATCAAAAACACTTTCTGCTGCTGGATCAATGGTTCCAAAAAAATCTGAAATTGTACTATTCTGATCAAATTCATAAAAGCGTGACTCGTAAGTAAAGCGATTCCCAACTCGCAAGGGTTGCTTTAGACTGTCCCCCGATTTTTGTTTCAATTGATAGGTTTGCCCCAAATAAAAGCGTCTCCCAGAAAGAATGCTGGTTGCTCTAATATTTGTTGATAATCGAGAGCGATCCAAAAAGCCATCATAGAATACTTCAACCACTTCGCCATTTTCATCCAAAACGGCATTTCCCTCGGCATCAATCTCTGGGTAATAGGGTGCATTTTCAAAAAAATAAACTCCTTGGTCATCCAGTCCTCCATTGACTTGATTCTCGCGAGTCTGCGCCACAAAATGCGCTCGGAGTTGATAGCGCTCTTGGGCATCATTAAAATTGACACTGCCTCGGAACTGTCCTCCGTTAGATCGCGAACTTTGATACCTTCCCAAAGAGCGTAAACCCTTGTAGGCCACCATCAGATTGAACTTAGGCGAAGGATTGACGGTCACGAGGGCATCCACCAGCTCTCCTTGCTCGAAGGTAGTTCGAAAGAAAAGCTCTGTTAAAGGGGTTGCTACTTCATAATAAGGGATGTCCTTGCTTTCAAAAAAGCCAAACTGATTCACTCGTGCACCTAATTTTGGACCCATAGGTTGCTCACGGAAGTCATACCCCATTCGGTTAAAACCTTCAGCGACATTAGCTAACGGCAATAGCTCAAAATAATCCTTTCTAAGAAAGTTGAATTTGTAATCCTTTTGGATGGTTAGTGTCGTATCCACAACCTCTTCACGCCCGTCCTCATAATAGGCTTTGTAGTTATTGATTAAAGAAACGGTATCAATTTCAATGAGACGTCGCCGAACAACTCTGCGCTTTCCTTGTTTCTTCTTTTTTGGTTTTCCTAGCTTGAGGCTGTCTTTAACAATTGTTAAACTGTCTTTTTTAGGGCTCAGACTGTCAACGGAAATAGTATCTAATTCCTTTCTAACGAAACTATCAAGTATTTTTTTGTCCACTGGCATTTTCAAAGAGTCCCGTCGTGGGAGTGGAATGCTGTCCAATACTTTTTCGACAGGGGTGGCAGAAAGTGAGTCAATACGGTTGCTTTGTTGCCCAAAAGCAAGATTTGCGATTACGATAATGACCCCTAAAAAACGAAACTTCATGGATAGCTGGAATTCGTCTGCGAAGTTACACTATTTTGGTATTTTAGAATTTTGAGATTGTGTACTAATGAAAGAAACGTATGGCTTTAGAAAAACAATGGTTTGATGGTATTGAAGCTGGCACCGATGAGGCAGGCAGGGGTTGTCTGGCAGGGCCCGTTACGGCGGCAGCAGTAATCCTCCCTTCCAATTTCACCTCCGTCCGACTCAATGACTCCAAAAAATTATCGTTGAAGGTTCGTTTGGAACTCAAAGAAAAAATCGAACAGGAAGCGGTTGCCTTTGCGGTGGCACATGTTTTCCCAGAAGAAATTGATCAAATAAATATTCTCAATGCTTCCATCAAAGCCATGCACCTGGCTCTTGCGCAGCTCCAAATCGTTCCCGAACACATATTGGTGGATGGAAATCGTTTTCACCCCTATGCTGACATTTCACACCAATGCATGATCAAAGGCGATGGCCGTTTTTTGAATATTGCCGCTGCCTCAGTACTTGCCAAAACCGCACGTGATGCCTATATGGCAAATCTGCACAAAGATTTCCCAGCATATCAATGGGACAAAAATAAAGGCTACCCTACCCGTGCACACCGAGAAGCTATTCAAAAATGTGGATCCAATCCACATCACCGGAAATCTTTTCGACTCTTACCCGAGCAATTGGTACTCAATTTATAAGTTCTTATTTTTGAGGAAGCAAAATTTTGACTTTTGAAATCAAACCTCCTCTCCAACTTCCTTTTTCGATTCATATCGCTTGGGCTTGCGGTGCTTGTGGCACTCACTGCCTGCCAGCAAAACCGCCTCGAAGGAGCCACTCCCTACCAACTGGTTCCACACAATGCCATAGCTATTGTACAAGTCAACGACTTTGTAGAACTAAGCCCGGCTTTTGACAACAACAAAATACTACGCTATTGGAAAGATCACTACTCCGATTTGGAAAGTACGCTTTCTTCATTAACTCCTTCGCAGCCTAGTAGTGGTGATTTGTATGTTTTTTCCCCCCAAGGAAAAGAAACCTATGCCACAACCTATATTGGGAGAAAAGAGAAAAACGATACCCTTCCCAACACCAACGCCAAACTAAAAAAATATGAAGGCGTTCAGATCCATCAATCGGAAGAGCGCATTTTTGAAGCTACGGTCGGACGACTGCAGTTGCGTTCTACCACCCTTTTGGCTCTTGAAAACTGTATTCGCAATTTCACCCAGATCAGCAATCAATCAGCAGATCCCACATTTAAAAACCTAAAGGAAAGTCTTAATAACGGAAGTCCTGTCAATCTATTGATACAGCCGGGCACGCATGCCCTTAACAGGATCTTGCTCCCCGAAGCCCCTTTTATCAGAAACAAAATAAATGGCTGGTTGGCCTTTGATATGGAAATTGAAGAACCCTTGGAATGGGATGGCATCGGACTGCTGAACGACTCTATTGCCAATCCTATGAATTGGATTCAAAAACTGGAACGAAAAGCAAGTGAACTGCCCAAAGTGGCCCCTGAAAAAATGGATGCTTTCTTCTCTTTTCCAGTGAGTAATATGGCACAATTGGAAACCAATTTTAGACGCTTTAGCCAATTGCAAAACATGGCGTTAAAACAAGTTGACTTAAGAGTACTGTCTTTAGTTGATGAACTGGGCTGGCTCCGCTATCGGGGCCAAAAGGCTCTTTTGATGCACCTCAATAGTTTGGAAAATGAATTTCCGCTTCTTGCCGAAAAGACCAATGAAAAAACCTATCGAGGAGCCCGCTATTTCAAAATCCGCCTGCCGGAAACCATTAGCAAACTAAGTAAAGCTTTTGGGCAAACCCAAGCACTGCAATGGATTGCTCTAGTGGATAATTATGTCTTATTTACCGAAAGCGAAGAACTAATAAAGCATATTATTTCCAATTATAGAGACGGACGGGTTTTGGATCAAAACAAAGCCTATCAAGACCTTGCCTATACCTTTTCGAGTCGTGGCTCATTCCTTTGGGTTGCTGCTACCGAAACCCTGTTTGACTCCAAAAAATTTCCTTCTAAATCCTATCCTTTTGTAGCCCTCCAAGGAGTGGGAGAAACTGATTTTACGCATTTGCATTTTCGGTTTGGCAACGTTCGTACCCAAAAAGAACAAGGTCGGGTGGTCTCTACAGCAAACTTCAGTGTAGAAAGTCCAATCGCATTGGGGCCCCAATGGCTTAAAAACCATCGCACCAAAGGAATGGATGTGGTCGTCCAAGACGTGCAAAACACGCTCTACCTTTTTTCCAGCCAAGGGAATCTCTATTGGAAAAAAGATCTGAAAGAGCCTATCATCGGTCCGATTCAACAAGTCGATTTGTACAAAAACAAAAAATGGCAGATGGCCTTCCGAACCCTGAAGTACCTGTATATTTTGGATCGTAACGGCAAAGAAGTCAAGCCCTTTAAAATCAAACTTCCTGCCTCTGACAAGCCCCTTCCTCTTGCCATTTTCGATTATGACAACAATAAGAACTATCGCTTTGTATTAGCACAAGACAAACGCCTCTTGATGTATGACAAAAACGGAAAACGTGTCAAAGGCTTTACCCGAAGTAAACTCAAAGCTCCGCTGATCCATCCGCCTAAGCATGCGCGTATTAAAAAGAAAGACTATCTATTGCTCCAACGCAACAACGGTACTCTTGGCATCTTAAATCGAATGGGGAAAGACCGCATCCCAATGCAACAGCATCTCAATTTTAGTGGAAATCAGGTGTATCAGTATCTCGACACCTTTACCACTTCCGATCTAGAGGGCAACCTTGTGCAAATTGACACTCGTGGAAACATTATTAAAAGTCCTTATGAATTGAAACCTGGACATCAAATTGATGCAACCAATAAATCTTTAGTAACCCTTTCGGAAAACAATCTGAACATTAAAGGGATTCCCGTCACCCTTCCCTATGGAAACTATACGGCACCTAAAATATTTTATCTAAACAATACGCTATACATCACTACTACAGACATCGAGTCTCAAAAGGTATATCTGTATTACAGCAATGCTACCCCAGTAGCGAATTTCCCTGTCTATGGAGTGGAGGCTGCAGACATGAGTTTGGATCAAAAGAAAAAGACCCAACTGGTTGTCGCTGCAGAAAATAATGGACTATTGATTTACCAGATCAATCGCTAATTCCGCTTCAAATTGTTTTTGAAAATGGTATAAAATTCGGTCTTGTACTTCTTTTAATGGGATTTCTTTGCCCAGCTCTTTTGCTAGAGAAGTCACCCCTTTTCCTTGAATTCCACAGGGTACGATATACTCAAAATGAGGTAAGTGGGTGTTGATATTCAAAGCAAAGCCATGCATGGTCACCCATCGACTGGCACGCACGCCCATGGCACATATTTTCCGAGCAAAAGGCGTTCCTACATCCAACCAAACACCTGTTTCTCCCGAACTTCTTGTGGCACTCAATTCATAGTCCGCAAGGGTTGCAATGATCACTTCTTCCAAAGTGCGGAGATAACGATGGATATCTGTAAAAAAATGATCGAGATCCAAAATTGGATAGCCCACAATTTGCCCAGGGCCATGGTAGGTTATATCTCCCCCTCGATTGCTTTTGTAAAAGGCTATTCCCTGATGTGCCAGTTGTTCCTCATTTAATAAAAGGTGTTCTATTTTTCCGCTTTTCCCTAGAGTAAATACAGGAGGGTGCTCCACAAACAACAAATAATTGGGCGTTGGCTGGGGCGATTCCGTGTGGCGGTTTGCTTTTTTCTGATCTATGATCCCCTGAAACAATTCCTGTTGATAGTCCCAACATTCTTTGTAAGGCTGCTGACCTAAATGTTGCACATGAACGGTTTTGTTTGCTTCCAAAATCAGAATCTATTGGGATTGTTTAGAATTACCAGAGCAGCAATTACACCCGGCACCCAACCACAAAGGGTCAGAATAAATACAACAAGGAGCGAACCGCACCCTTGGTCATACACCGCCAAAGGGGGAAAGAAAATGGAAAGTACTACGCGCCAAAAACTCATAAATAGGTTTTTTCAAAGATAGGAATTTTAGTTCCTATTGTCCGTCAATCCGTATCTTTGCCGAAATTAAATCATCCTATGAGTGCACTTTCGGAACAAGAACAGGTTCGTAGAGAAAAACGAAACAGCCTTCAAGCTTTGGGAATCAATCCCTACCCAGCCGCCTTATTCCCTGTTGATCATACTTCGGAACAGATCAAAGCCAATTTTGTGGAAGCAAAGGAAGTGGTGGTTGCTGGACGTCTTATGTCCCGTCGCATTCAAGGAAAAGCCAGCTTTGCGGAATTGCAAGACAGTGAGGGGCGTATCCAAGTATATTTCAATCGTGATGAGATTTGCCCCGGGGAAGACAAAACCGCCTATAATGAAGTGTATAAAAAACTCCTTGATATCGGTGATATTATCGGGATTCGAGGAAGCCTTTTTACCACTCAAGTGGGAGAGCCCACCATTAAAGTAAGTTCCTTTGAGGTACTCAATAAAACCCTGCGCCCCCTGCCGCTCCCCAAAACGGATGCCGAAGGAAACAGCTATGATGAATTCAATGATCCCGAACTACGTTACCGCCAGCGATATGTTGATTTAATCGTTAACCCAAAAGTAAAAGACACCTTTATAAAGCGAACTAAAATCACCCAAAGCATTCGTTCGTTCTTTAATCAAAAAGGGTATTTAGAAGTGGAAACACCGATTTTGCAGCCCATTCCAGGCGGTGCTGCGGCTCGTCCATTTGTGACACACCACAATGCTCTCAACATTCCTTTATACCTCAGAATTGCCAATGAACTGTATCTGAAACGACTCATTGTTGGAGGATTTGACGGCGTGTATGAATTTGCCAAAGACTTCCGTAACGAAGGTATGGATCGCACCCACAATCCAGAGTTTACCGTTATGGAACTCTATGTGGCTTACAAAGATTATTTCTGGATGATGGAAACAACAGAGACACTGCTAGAAAAAGTGGCCACTGAAGCTACTGGAAACGCAATGGTAACTGTAGGAAACCACCGCATTGACTTTAAAGCGCCCTATCCACGAGTACCGATATTGGAAGCCATCCAAACCCATACGGGAATTGATGTTTCCGCAATGAACGAGGAGCAGCTTCGTGAAACCGCCAGAGGTCTGGGACTTGAAGTTGATGATCGTATGGGCGAAGGCAAATTGATTGATGAGATTTTTGGGGAAAAATGCGAACACCACTACATCCAACCCACCTTTATTATTGACTACCCCAAATCCATGAGTCCGCTGACCAAAGAACACCGCAGCAATCCAAAACTGACCGAACGTTTCGAACTGATGGTCAATGGGAAAGAATTGGCCAATGCCTATTCGGAATTAAACGACCCGATCGACCAAAGAGAACGTTTTGAAGAACAGCTTAAACTCTCCGAAAAAGGAGACGATGAAGCCATGTTTATCGATCAAGATTTTCTACGGTCACTGGAATACGGGATGCCTCCCACTTCAGGAATTGGCATCGGAATCGATCGCCTCTGTATGTTACTCACCAACAACAGCTCCATTCAAGAAGTACTGTTTTTTCCTCAAATGAAGCCAGAACAAAAGGCTGTAGCATTGACCGCTGAAGAAAAAATCGTTTTGGATCTTTTGAAAAAAGAAAGTCCTGTTGCGCTTCCCGCATTAAAAGAAAATGCAGGTCTAAGCAACAAAAAATGGGACACTGCTATCAAAGGATTGACAGCAAAAAAATTGGCCAAAGTAACCAAAGACGAATCAGGGCTTTGGGTAAACCTTGTCTCTTAGTTGTTTTAAGCAATTCCATTTGCTAATGAAAAGCTCGTTTTAGTTGATTTTATTTTGTATTTAACCAATCCTCAAAAGTCGAAAGTGTAAAGGCGATATCTTCTTCTGATAAGGCATCATTTAAAAAATAACTTTCAAAGGCAGAAGGCGGCAGATAAACCCCACGTTCCAGCATCCCATGAAAATAATTTTTAAAGTGGTCGTTGTTGCCTAAGGCAGCGGTTTTAAAATCCACCACCGGCTGATCCGTAAAATGCAGGGAAAGCATTGACCCCAATCGGTTGATCTGATAAGGTAGTCCTTTGGTTTCCAGCAAAGCCTGCATTCCTTCTTCCAGTTGGGCACACTTCCGATCCAAACGGTCAAACACATCTGAGTGCGACTGTAGATGATGTAGCATGGCATAGCCTGCGGCCATCGCCAAAGGGTTGCCACTCAGGGTTCCCGCTTGATAAACTGGCCCCAATGGAGCCAACTGTGCCATGATTTCTTTTCGAGCGGCAAAAGCCCCCACAGGCAATCCACCTCCCAGCACTTTACCATAGGTGGCTATGTCGGCACGAATCCCTAGGCGTTCTTGCGCCCCTCCGGGGGCTAAGCGAAAGCCTGTCATCACCTCATCAAAGATCAACAAGGCTCCATATTGATCGCAGAGGCTTCGCAAGCCTTCCAAAAATCCAGCTTTGGGAGGAATACACCCCATATTACCCGCCACGGGCTCCACGATAATGGCGGCAATGGTTTCTGGATGCTGTTCAAACTGGCGTACCACGCTTTCCAAATCGTTATAGTCTGCTAAAAGGGTGTCTTTAGCGGTTCCTTTGGTAACCCCGGGGCTACTGGGCGCTCCAAAAGTGACAGCACCACTACCCGCTTGAATCAAAAAAGCATCGGAATGACCGTGATAACATCCGGCAAACTTGATCAATTTTTCACGTCCCGTGAAGCCACGAGCCAAACGAACCGCACTCATGCAGGCTTCCGTACCGGAATTCACCATCCGAATCTGATCCATATTCGGCAGCATAGACACCGCTAACTCGGCAATTTGAGTTTCCAACTCGGTCGGCATTCCATAAGAAGTGCCTTTATCCGCACGTTCTTTAACAGCCGCAATCACGGGTTCAAAAGCATGTCCCAAAATCATAGGTCCCCAACTAGAGATATAGTCAATCAGGCGGTTGCCGTCTTCATCATAGAGATAGGCTCCCTTTGCATGATCGACAAAAATAGGTGTGCCGCCCACGGCTTGAAAAGCACGAACTGGGGAGTTGACCCCGCCAGGAATCACATTTTGAGCCGCTTGAAAAAGGGTACTGCTTCGTTGATATTGCATATTAATCAAGTTGAGGGAGGGTTAATTCCTGCCCAGGATAAATGGTGTTGTTTTTAATCTTGTTGACTCGAATGAGTTCTTTAACCGGAATTTCATATTGTCGGGCAATGCTGTAAAGAGTATCCCCCTTTTGTACGGTGTGATGCTCTTTCGAAGCGCGATATTTCACTTTGGCTACTGCTGTGCGGTTTTTAATTTTGACCTTTTTATCAAAACGATCCAATTGGTAACGCTCAATCAAGCGGATTAATTTTTGTGGGTATTTAGGGTCGGTGGCATAGCCTGCTTTTTTCAATCCACGCGCCCATGCTTTATAATTGGTGGGGTTCAGATCAAATAGAAAAGCATAGCGACTGCGTTCGGTCAAAAACAATGAATGGTCCCGATAGGAGGTAAACGGATTTTGATAGACCCGAAAACACTCGCCTTTCCGATCGTCGTCATGGTAAATACGCTTACCGTTCCAATCGCTATGGCACTTAATACCAAAATGATTGTTGGCCTCCCTTGCCAAACGACCACTCCCATTGCCAGATTCCAGTAAACCTTGTGCTAGGGTAATACTGGCCGGAATCCGAAATTCCGCCATTTCTTTTTGTGCGACGGGGCTAAATACTTCAATATAATAAGCAATGCGCTCAGCCGTGCTTTGCTTGGGATTGTATTGAAATTGATTTTTAGCTGTTTTGACGGACGGCTTAGACGTTTTGCCTTGTGCTTTTTGCTCCGCTTTTGGAGTAGATTGTGTTTTAGATAGCGTATTTTCTTTGATTCGTACTTTCCGTACCCCACAGCCCGTCAATGCAAGGGAGAAAATCAGACAGAAGAATAGTTGAGCAAAGGAAGTCCCTTTTGCTGATTGCGCTGATTGAATCCGGCAAGTCCTTGCAGTCCTCCACTGTGAATAATCAAAACCTTTGTACCCCATCGCCATTGCTCTTTCTTTATGAGGTCAAAAATACCAAAAAGCATTTTCCCTGTGTAAATTGGATCTAAAGGAATTCCATATTTTTTATAAAATGTATTCATAAAACCAATCAATTCGTTTGAGGCCTTGGCATAACCTCCAAATTCATAGCCGCGAACCAATTCCCAGTTTTCCTTGCTTGTCCATTGTCTTATATCCGTTTCCAAATCAGAATGCTTTAAGGCTGGAAATCCAAGTATGTATTGCTGTGCTGTACTGCCTTCAATCAGTCCTGCAAGGGTTCCTCCAGTGCCTACACAGCTACAGATGGTATCAAAAGCCTCTTCCGTTGGGCCTAATATTTCGGTACATCCTTTTACGGCCAAGGCATTGGTGCCTCCTTCAGGCAACACATACTGTTTGGAGGATTGTAAAACCGATGGAATTCGCTTTTCCTTGTATTCTGCTCGTGTCAGAAAGTGTAACTGCATCCCTTTCGAACGACAAAAAAGGAGGGTTGGGCTTTTCGATACTTTTCCCTGCCATTCTTCCCCTCGTACCAAACCCAATGTTGGAATGCCATAATCAGCCCCTGCGGCAGCCACAGCGGCCAGATGATTGGAAAAAGCACCGCCAAAAGTAAGGACTTGCCCTAACGAATGCTCTTGCAAATGCAAAAAATTATATTGGAGTTTTCGGAACTTATTGCCTGATACCTGCGGATGTACCGCATCCTCTCGTTTGACAGTCAACCGAATGCCATTTAAGGTATCAATAAATTGATTTTCACTAAAAACAGACGTTCCAAACATAGCGCTGATTGTTGGATAAAGATACAAAGGTTTGTACCTTAGTCTCAAAAGGAAAAGATGCCCCTAGGCCCACTCCCCCCTTTGGAAGAAGGGGATTTTTATCTCAGTCCGGAAGGCTATCGCGTATTTACTGAAAAGTATCATCTCAAGCGCGGTTATTGTTGCCAAAGCGGTTGCCGCCACTGTCCCTATGGATATGATGCCAAAAAAGGACGTTAGTATTAGGGCATAGTTTTTGATCTTAACACAGAAAAATACTTTGATATGAAAAAATGGATTCTCCTCTTGGCTGCCCCACTTCTCATTGTTGGCTGTTCTTCAATCGCTGTTTTTTCAGATTTTGATAGTGCCGTTGACTTTAGTCAATACATTACTTACGCCTATCTCAAAAAAGACATTGACGCTGTTAGCATTTCAGACTTGGACAAACGGCGTATCCTGCGAAGTATAGATGCCAATCTAGACACCAAAGGTTTATCCAAATCGGAATCACCCGACCTATTGATTCGTATCAGTACACAAGCCAAGGAACGAGTCTATTATAATAACAACTACTGGGGATGGAATTGGGGTTGGAATCCTTGGTTTATGGGGCCTTCTTTTCAAAACATTAGTACCCGTACCGAAGGAATTCTATATATCGATTTGATTGATGGAAAAACCAAGCAACTTGTTTGGCAAGGACGTGGCCGCGGGCCGCTTTTGGAAATGACCCCCAAACGGGATGAACGTATTCACACTTTGGTTACCGAAATATTGTCTGCCTACCCCCCTGAAAAAGATAATTAAGAGGAAAAAACAAGTCCCGGAGCAGCCTCTAAAGCGGCTGAAATTCCTTCTGAATAGCTTCCGCCAGCTGTGGCAAAAAAGGCTTGTCCACCACCACCGCCGCGAATGTGCTGCCCAAGATTGCGAACCATTTCCCCCGCATTCAGACCTTTATCCACTACAAGCGCTTTGGATATATAACAGCTCAAAATGGGTTTTTCATTGGATACCGCAGCCAAAACCAAAACCAAATTATCTTTGTTTTGACCCAATTCAAAGGCTAGGTTTTTAATTCCTTGGGCATCCATATCTACTTGCTTGGCAAGAAACTGAATCCCTCCTTTTTCGGTAATTTCCGTTTCCAATTCTTTTCTCAAAATTTGTCCTTTGAGCTTGTTTAATGCCGTTACCTCTTTTTTAAGCTGAGCATTTTCGGCTTGCAACTGACCAATGGTTTTAACAGGATCTTGCGGACTGTTCAACAATTTTTGTATCGTATTCAACACCTCATTTTGTTCTTCAAAATAAGTCTTAGCTGCATCACCAGTGATGGCTTCAATTCTTCGAACACCAGCCGCTACAGCCGCTTCTCCCGTGATTTTAAAATGCCAAATTTGACGGGTATTGGAAACATGGGTGCCACCACACAATTCTACGGATTGTCCAAAACGGATAGCACGAACCGTATCGCCGTATTTTTCTCCAAACAAGGCCAAAGCACCTTGTTTTACGGCTTCTGATTTTGGAATATTACGACTTTCTTCCAAAGGTAATTGCTCTTGAATACGTGCGTTCACAAATTGTTCTACTTGCAAGAGCTCTTCAGAAGTAACCTTTGCAAAATGTGAAAAATCAAAACGGAACATTCCAGAGTGCACCATAGATCCTTTTTGCTCAACATGATCACCCAAAAGAGCACGTAGTGCTTGGTGCATCAGGTGTGTCGCAGTATGATTGCATGCGATTCGCATTCGTTGCTTGGCATCTACAACCGCCTTGAAATTGCCTTTGGTATCTTTAGGAAGTGTCTTACAAAAATGTAAGATTAGATCATTTTCTTTTTTGGTGTCCGTGATATAATGAATATCTCCTTTGGCATCTTCTAAATAGCCTTTATCACCAACTTGTCCCCCACCTTCTGGATAGAAAGGTGTCAAATTGAAAACCAGCTGATACATATCCCCTTCCTTTTTGGAAGTAACTTTTCGGTAGCGGGTGATTTTAACTTCCGTCTCTAGTAAATCGTACCCAACGAATTCCTCAACTTGATTCTCCAGCAATAGCTGCCAATCGTCGGAAGAGGAAGCAGCGGCTGCACGAGAACGTGCTTTTTGCTTGTCCATTTCCACAGCAAAACCTGATTCATCAATACTAAATCCTCGTTCACGACCAATCAATGCTGTTAGGTCTAATGGAAATCCAAAAGTATCATATAGTTCAAAGGCCTTGGCACCGCCAATCTCCTTGTCTTTTGAACCAGCTAATAGGCTGTCCAAAAGCACTAAGCCTTGATCTAGGGTCTTTAGAAAAGAGTTTTCTTCTTCGCGAATCACATTAACTGCTAAATTTTGTTGCTGTTTGAGTTCAGGAAAAACAGCCCCCATTTGTTGATTTAGAATAGCGACCAACTGATGGATAAATGCTTCTTTTTGATTGAGGAAGGTAAATCCGTATCGAATGGCACGGCGCAAAATACGTCGGATTACATATCCAGCTCCTGTATTGCTTGGCAACTGGCCATCGGCAATGGCGAAATATACGGTTCGCAAGTGGTCTACAATAACACGAATGGCAATATCCGTTTCTTCATTGACCCCATATTCAGTACCTGTTCGCGTTTCAATTTCACGAATCAAGGGTGTGAAAACATCCGTGTCATAATTGGACCGAACCCCCTGTAACACCATACAAAGTCGCTCAAAACCCATTCCTGTATCAACATGTTGCGCAGGAAGTTTTTCAAGGGAGCCATCCGCTTTACGATTGAACTGCATGAATACCAAATTCCACACCTCAATGACTTCTGGGTGGTCTTGATTGACCAATCCCGCTCCAGAAACTTTTGCTTTGTCGGATTCACTGCGAATATCCACATGGATTTCGGAACAAGGACCACAAGGCCCTTGGCCGCCCATTTCCCAAAAATTATCTTTTTTGTTCCCATTCAAAATACGGTCTTCGGGAATCAACGCTTTCCAGTAGTCGTAGGCTTCTTGATCTTTCTCCAAGCCTTCTTTGGCATCTCCCTCAAAAATAGTCACATAGAGCTTTTCGGGGGGAATCTGATATACTTCCGTAAGCAGTTCCCACGCCCAATTGATGGCCTTTTTTTTAAAATAATCGCCAAAACTCCAGTTTCCCAACATTTCAAAAAAGGTGTGGTGATAGGTGTCAATCCCTACCTCTTCCAAGTCATTGTGTTTCCCAGAAACACGCAAACATTTTTGCGTGTCCGCCACACGAACAGATTGAGGGGTGGATTGTCCTAAAAAATAGGCCTTAAACTGGTTCATTCCGGCATTGGTAAACAATAGAGTAGGATCGTCTTTGATCACCATCGGTGCAGAAGGCACTATAGCGTGCTGCTTGGATTCAAAAAAATCTAGAAATTTTTGCCGGACTTCAAAAGACTTCATGTTTTTTGTTTTTTATTTGAATGCTGCAAAGGTAACGGATATCATGGGAAAAGCCTACCCTCTTGGTTTTCAAATTCAAGGCAGAAATTTTCCTATATTTGCAAGATTAAATAACGTGGTACATTTTAATATATGCCAAAAGTAAAATACCATTACGACCCGAAGACGCTTTCGTATTTACCCATCGAAAACTCTACACCGCTACGGATATCCAACTTTCTTTTGTTCTTACTTTCTTCAGCCATCTTTGGTGCTGTCTTGCTTTTTGCCTTGATCAATACCCGTTGGCTCAATACTCCAACAGAGATTGTTCAGGAACGAGAATTGAAAAATTACGAGCTACAATTCGACATATTGAATCGTCGTTTGGCACAGATTGAGTCTGTTTTGGAGAATGTTGAAGATCGCGACAACAATCTTTACCGAGTTTATTTCGAAGCAAGCCCCATTCCTGAAGCCCAACGTCGAGTTGGTTTTGGGGGTGTTAATCGTTACAAAGGTCTTGAAGGCTATGCCAATTCGGAACTTATCGTAAACACTACCAAACGCATTGATGTATTAACCAAGCAGATTGTCGTTCAATCGCAATCGCTAGCCGAAATCGAAGAACTGGCCAAGGACAAAGAAGCTCTATTGGCTTCTATTCCTTCTATACAGCCGGTACGAAACGAAGATTTGATTCGGATGGCCTCTGGTTACGGTTACCGAACAGACCCTTTTACCAAGAAACGTAAAATGCATTATGGAATGGATTTTACAGCTTCTCGGGGCACTCCGATTTATGCTTCAGGCAACGGTGTTGTTAAACGTGCGGACAACCGTTCTTCAGGTTATGGAAAACACATACGTATCGATCATGGATTTGGATATGTAAGCCTCTATGCCCATTTGAACAAATACAATGTCAAAAGAGGTCAAAAGGTCAAAAGAGGTGATATTATTGGTTTTGTAGGAAGCACTGGGAGATCCGTAGGGCCTCATCTGCACTATGAAATTTTTAAGGACGGGAAAAAAATCAATCCGATGAATTTCTATTACGGTCAGCTTTCTTCTGAAGAATTCGACAAACTCCTCACCGAAGCGAGCCAAGAGAATCAATCCCTAGACTAATGCACATTGAATTACCTGAAAAACGGTATTACTCCATTGGGGAAGTTGCTAAGGCCTTTGGCGTTAACACCTCATTATTGCGCTTTTGGGAAAAGGAATTCGATCAGATCAAACCGCAAAAAAAAGCCAGTGGAACTCGGAAATACACTCCTGAAGATGTCAAAAGCATCCAACTGATCTATCACTTGGTCAAAGAAAAAGGACTCACTATTGAGGGAGCCAAGAAACAACTGAAAATGCAAACTAAGGAAGATCCCAAAACAGCCTTGTTTGAAAAACTTCAAAAGATCAAAGACTCACTTGAACGCTTTCGCGATCAGCTTTAATCTTATTTTTTTCGGAAAAATATCTTGATGGGAACTCCTGTAAAATCGAAGTTCTCCCTTAACTGATTCTCTAAAAATCGACGGTAAGGATCTCTTACATACTGGGGTAGGTTGCAGAAAAAAGCAAAGGACGGGAAAGGTGTTGGAAGCTGAGTACAGAACTTAATCTTGACATATTTGCCTTTGAGAGAAGGAGGGGGTGTTTTTTCAATAATGGGAAGCATCAAATCGTTGAACTTACGAGTGGGTACTTTCCGAGATCGACTTTGGTAGACCGAAACAGCTGTTTCCAAAGCCTTGTATATGCGTTGTTTTGTAGTCGCCGACACAAAGACAATCGGCACATCGGTAAAGGGTTCTATTTGCTTGCGTATGGTCGCCTCAAACGCTTTTACAGAGCCGGTTTCTTTTTCCACCAAATCCCATTTGTTAACCAGAATGACAATTCCTTTTTGGTTGCGATGTGCTAGCCAAAAAATATTTTGCACCTGACCGTCAAAACCGCGTGCAGCGTCAACTACCAACAAACAAACGTCGCTGTTTTCTATCGCTCGAACGGACCGCATCACGGAGTAAAATTCAATATCTTCTTTAACTTTGGCTTTTCTGCGAATTCCCGCGGTATCCACCAAGAAAAAATCAAACCCATAGCGATTGTAGCGAGTATCGATGCTATCGCGGGTAGTTCCGGCAATATCCGTGACAATGTATCTTTCTTCACCAATAAGCGAATTGATTATGGAAGACTTCCCAGCATTGGGACGTCCTACAACCGCAAATCGGGGCAATCCGTCATCCTGAGTTTCCAATTGAGGAGGCAGTTGTTCTACTAAGGCGTCCAGGAGTTCACCACTTCCACTTCCATTGATACTGGATACCGGAAACAGCCACTCAAAACCAAGTGCATAAAACTCCGCCGCATCTTCAACCCGTTTACCATTATCCGCTTTATTGGCAATAATAAAAACAGGCTTGGCCGTCTTGCGCAACAGTTGTGCCACCGCCTCGTCCATGCCCGTAATTCCAGCTTCAACGTCCACCATAAAAAGGATGGCGTCCGCTTCTTCGATCGCAAGATTCACCTGACGGTCGATTTCTTTTTGAAAAATATCATCGCTGCCCTCTACATAGCCTCCGGTATCAATAAGGGTAAACTCTCTGCCGTTCCAATCCGATTTACCATAATGGCGGTCGCGTGTAACGCCACTCACGGCGTCAACAATAGCTTCGCGCTTTTGAATCATGCGGTTGAAAAACGTGGATTTCCCAACATTGGGTCTCCCAACAATAGCGACAATTGTGCTCATAGATCTTTAATTGGTGCAAAAGTACGGGTTTCCAAGCGAAGGCAGCAGGGAAAGCTTAGTTTTGATAGCCAAACCTTCGGAGTTGCTGTTGATTCGAACGCCAATTTTTAGCGACTTTCACGAAGATTTCCAGAAAAATCTTCTTTCCAAAAAAGCGTTCCAATGAGTGTCGCGCTGTGGATCCTACTTGTTTGAGTTTTTTCCCTTTGTGTCCAATCAAAATTCCCTTTTGTGTTTCGCGCTCCACAAGAATAACCGCTTGAATTTTAATAATCTTGGGCTCCTCTATAAAAGACTCTGTAATCACCTCCACCGCATAGGGGATTTCCTTGGTGTAGTTGTTCAGTATGGCTTCGCGAACGGCCTCATTGACGAAGAAACGTTCGGGCTTGTCTGTAATCTGATCTTTGGGGAAATAGGGTGGGTTTTCAGGCACCAATTCTACCAATAACTGGAGTAGTTCTGGAACAAAAAATTGCGTCAATGCCGAAATGGGATAGACCTTGGCGTTGGGTAATAATTCTTGCCAGTGCATCACCGATTGTTCCAATTCGGATTGATGACTTAAGTCCATTTTATTTAACAAGACCAACAAAGGTGCTTTTGTTTTTGAGATGCGCTGAAAGAGTCTTTCGTCTTTAATTTTGGTTTCCCCTAAAGCCACCATATACAGAAGTACGTCAGCATCATCCAACGACTCTTTGACAAAATCCATCATAGCGGTTTGCATTTCATAAGCCGGTTTGATGATTCCAGGGGTGTCTGAGATGACCAATTGATAGTCATCGCCATTGACCAAACCTAAAATACGATGTCGAGTTGTTTGTGCTTTATGAGTAATGATCGAAAGGTCAAGCCCCATAAGGGCATTGATAAGGGTTGATTTTCCAACGTTTGGATTTCCAATGATGGAAATGAATCCCGATTTATGAGTGTTTTCTTTCACACGATAAAGATACGGACTTCAGTAGGATTGATTTGCTTGGCGTGGTTTTTGTTCCTATATTAGCACTTCAAATCGCGAGGTAGAGCAGTAGGTAGCTCGTTGGGCTCATAACCCAAAGGTCGCAGGTTCGAGTCCTGCCCTCGCTACTAAAACAATAAAACGGTTACATTTTTATAAAGTGTGACCGTTTTTTTATGAATACACATTTAATGTAAATAAAACCTTACATTTAATTATTTTTCATATATTTGTAAAGTAAACATTACAAAATAATATTATGAAAGATCAAAAAAAACAAAATAAAATTTTGCTGGCATGGACATTAGCATGGGTAGTAAGTTTAGGTATTTTGACAGCTGCAGAAAACTCACTTTGGGATAATAAAGTATACACTATAATAGGATTAATAATAAATTTTGCTGTTGGAGTAGGTATGATAATCGCTCATAAAAATTTATTTAAGACTTATGACGAATTACAAAAGAGAATTCAATTTGAAACAATGGCCATTACATTGGGTTTAACAGTAATAGTTGGTCTAACATATGAAGTGTCTTTTGATTTTGGAATTATTGGGAAGGAACCTGAATTCGAATATCTAATGATGTTTATTTCACTTTCATACATTATTGCTAATATCGTTAATTCAAGAAGATTTCGATGAAAAATAAACTAAAGGAATTAAGGAAAAATCAAAAATTGACACAAGAAGAATTAGCCAACTTAATTGGTATTTCACGTCAAGCGATAAATGCGATTGAAAAAGAAAAATTTGATCCAAGTTTACCCACAGCATTTAAGATGTCAAAGTTATTTGAGATAGCTATTGAGGAACTCTTCTTTTTTGAGGGATCTAAATAATTAATTGAATTGATTTATTAACTTCCAAGAAGTCTACTGGGGTAAAACTTAAGTTCGATATTTCAATAGAGTTATCTACTAAAACAACAAAACGGTTATACTATTATAGTATAACCGTTTTGTTACTTTTAACTAATGAGAAAATCGTTAGTACCATTAATTCTTTTACTAGAAGTACTTATTAGCTGTAACAAAGTTGAGACCCATAAAAATTTCGAAGCCTGTTATACAAACGCTAATGCCCGATCAATAATCCATGACGATATATCAAGAGCGTATTTAATATATGTGCCTGATTCTTATGATGGTGCATCCGCAGTCCCCGTATTGTTTAATTTCCATGGTTTTGGAGGTAGTGCAAGTGAATTTATGAATGATGCAGACATGCGTTCATTAGCAGAATCAGCCCCCTTTATTTTGGTCTATCCTCAAGGTAGTTGTTCAGAGGGTTCCTCTCACTGGAATGCTTGTCCAACTGGTGGGGACAATAAAAGTGATGCTGATGATTTTGGTTTTGTGGAAGCCCTAATAAATGAGATTTCATCTCAGTATGCTATAGATATGAAGAGAATTTATACTGCAGGATACTCTAACGGCGGTATGATGGCATATGGACTTGCGAATTATAAAAGTGATTTAATTGCTGCGGTAGCATCTATTTCAGGAGTAATGCTTGACTGTATAGGAACTACAAGTCATCCTATGCCTGTAGTCCATCTTCATGGAACTTCTGATGCTGTACTCCCATATAATGGGAGCAATGACTGGAGCTCTGCACAAAGTATCTTAGACCATTGGATTGATTTTAACAATACATCCACAAGCCCAACTGTAACTACTGAAAATAGTGGAGGAATATCCATTGAGCATTATGTCTATAGCCAAGGTGATAACTCAGTTTCTGTTGAGCATTATAAATATATCGGAGGAGACCATCTTTGGTTTAATACAACTTTTAAAGGTAAGACCACAGCTGAATTGATTTGGAATTTTGTTTCACGATATGACATAAATGGACTGCGATAAAGTGCTTAAAACCTCCTATGATTTTTCATCTTTTGGGATAATGGGAATCCATATTTCTTCTTCTGACTCCTGATCATTATTTCTATATTTCTTTCCCAAGACCTCAAAATGAGGCCTGTCAGCAATCTCAAAAGCAGATTTAGGTAACCATTCTAAAAAATATATTCAAACACTGAATTGTCAGAACTTAATCCCTTGTAATCAAATACGGCATAAAGTCCGCCCTTCAAAATAACTGATTTCATTCCATTAGGCACATTTTCAGAATAGGATTTCTAATTTAAGGCAGCATGAATAAATCTTCTACTTTACAATTTAAGGTTTTTGCGATTTTCAGTGCCAGTACAGTTGAAGGCACATAGACTCCGTTCTCTATCGCATTAATACTCTTTCTTGAAACCTCTGCCTTAATGGATAATTCTTGTTGGGTTAATTCGGCAGATTTTCTCAATTGTTCTAAATTATTTAAGAGCTTTTCATGGTTTTTACCCATTA
>Ga0209603_1001871_pt1 | contig 20765 bp, 17 predicted proteins | sample COGITO_mtgs_1206_FD_184812 | JGI IMG/M metagenome (GOLD analysis project Ga0209603, IMG submission 184812) | Pelagic marine microbial communities from North Sea - COGITO_mtgs_120607 (SPAdes) (version 2) | ecosystem: Environmental > Aquatic > Marine > Epipelagic ... | reverse complement strand
TGATTCAGCAATCCTAGAAACAAGAGGATCAATTGATTTACTGGGATCTGAAGCAACCAATTCTAAATATTCCTCTTTTGTAAATAATCGTAAATCCGACCCAACAGGTAAGGTAATACCATCATCTTCTATAGCTTCATCTAGATTTATAGCCTGAATTTCTTTACCATTAATTAATGCAAACGGTGTGTATGCATCTAAGCTTAATACTGCACCATCTTTTAATACTTCTTTTATACTTAGTGGTGTGTTCGTTTTTATTTCAAAGTCCTTCAAAACAGCCCCAGATACTTCAGATATATTTAAATCGCGCGTTTCAATAAAGCCTATTTGGAGTGCTTCGCCCTCTTTTAGTAAATCATTTTTATCTGCCAAACGTGTTGCTATTTGTCCCTTTGACTCAAAATAAGATATTTTTAATTCAGCTCCAGAAGGTAAGAAGGAAGTGCCAGTAATACTCAATAAATTTCTTATTGATATTTCAGATTTATTTATTGGCAATTCATATATTCCAGGGTTGTTTACCAATCCTGTCACTGCAACTGTTGGCCCCTTAAATGGAATAAATATGCGTGCACCGTTTTTAATTAGTGGGTCAAGTTTTGACGAAGCGTTTTGTAAAAAATTATAAAAATCTACTGTTTGTGTTTTTTCACCAATTTGACTTAATGAAATGTTTCGCAGTGAACCGCTATCAGAAATACCTCCCGAATATGCAATAACTCTACTCAGTGGTGTATATGCGGGTACTGCGATAGTTCTTGGCGATTTCACATTACCAGAAATCTGTACTGTTACTAATCTAGCATTATTTAGTCTAACAAAAACTTCAGCGGATGCATCATCTAATATAATTTTATCAAGAACTAATTTACTGGCTTGACTTAAGTTCAAGTTATTAACATTCAAAGGATATACATTTTCAAGGGTGATAGTTCCATCACTCATAACTTGATAATTTTTGTTAGATGGACTCAATCCAGTAATTGTAATCTGAATTTTATCCCCAGGGGCCAATTGATAGTTTTTTCCTATAGTATTAAAAAAAAGCAACCCATCATCTTGTGGCTGATTAAATTCTTTTGATCCATAAATATTTAAATCCTCCCCTGTAAGGGCATAGAAATATTTCATTAACATGGATTTTTTAGTTACTAATTTTTCATCAATTGTTTGAGTTAAATCTATCTGAAGATTGTTATCTGTATTTGCTAAATTTTGGTTTTCAGATATTAGCTTTTGATCAAAAATAGTTTTATCTTGTTGTCTATTAATTAATATTGATTGGTCTTCAGTCAATACTTTTTGAATATATTTATCATCTAATGATTGAGCCAAGCTCGATTGATAAAAAATCAACAAAGGAAAAGTAAGCAAATAAGTCAAATATCGAATATTCATATTTTATTTCTCATTATAACGTACCGTAAAAATACAATACCACACCCAATGAACATACCAAGTATTAGCGAAAGTAGTAAGGTTTTTTTGGGGTTTGGTGTTGTTGGATGGAAGCTTATTGTTGGATCAATATATGTCTCAACTGTGAAATTTTTACTTCTCGATGCTAACATTAATTTCTGTTCCTCTTTTCCTATTAGCCCTGCAAGAGCCTCTCTATGTTCTCTTGAGCGAGAGGTACGTAACTTTTCTTTATAAAAAGCTAAAGGTTCTGTTGAAAAATTAATATAACGTTGCCTCATAATGTCGTCACTTGTTTTTATAACTTCAGAAATAAGTGACAAGAGCATATCTGGCTTTGATGTTTCAGCGCGAATAGTTAAAAAATTAGTATCTTTATCTTCAGCTATTTGAATATTTTGAGAAATATACATAGCTAAACGCCTGGCATTAGGCGGCATATAATTCAGTTCTTTATTTCCTGTTAGAATTCTTTTTAAACCACCAATATAAACTGAACGTTTACTTTTTGGGGGTTCAGAAAAAATTTTCAAGGACTGATTCCATTCAGCTGCGTAAATATCTTGTATAAGTTTTTTATTTTTTATAATTTTCTCTGACACTTCAACAGAAGACATTAATTCTTTAAAAATCCTAAAATCACTTGTAGAACTTGACGGTAAATTAATACCTGCAATCGATGCAATTCCACTCAATCCAGAAAAATTGTTTTTTTGTTGGGCTTCACCAACAAGTTTTAATTTATATTCAACTAGATATTCCCTTTGGACATTCTTCAGATGCAACGAACCAAGAAAGATAGATAAACAGGAAAATAAAATTATGTATAATTTTCCATTCCAAAATATAAGAAATAATTCTTTTAAGTCAATTTCATCGTTGTTATATATTTGGTGATTTTTCATATTCAACATTAATATCTAAAATTAGATACTATCCATTATAAAAAAAAAGAAAAGCTCAATTTAAAAATTTTAGTTCATACTGTAAAATGATATGAATATCTATCACAAGCATTAGACTTCTGAGTCGATTTATTAACCTATCGATCCAATACAGCAGTCTCAATATTAAGCATTTAGTAAGTGAAATCTACTTCACTTGAAGTCCAAATGTGCTGATAAATACTAATGCCCGCCACCCTTCAAAATGACAATAATGCCTCTCCAGATAATCCATAGATCTAATTTCAGAATGCCAAAAGAAGAGCGCTTTATATACTCATCTAGATACTCGTACTCATAAACAGAATTCCCCATCTCTGACGTACCCTTGTTAATATGGCCAAGCCCTAAAAGACCACCTCTCAATAATGATCGAGTGACATTACCTTGAGCTTTATCTCGCTCATAATGCATTACCGATAGAGGCCGAGGCCCAACAATACTCATATCACCTTTTAGAACACTCCAAAACTGAGGCAACTCATCCAAGTAGAAGCGTTTAACTATTTGTCCCATAATTGTTCGGCTGTCCGAATTCCATTCCGCCGAGTATGCTATCCAATCATGGCGCTTTGCTCCATCAGGATCAATATATTTTGTCTTTATCAAGCGAATTTTATATTTTGGAATAATCTTACCTGCACTAACGGCATTATAATAAAATATCATTGGTCCAGCATTTTCCGGTAGCAAAATACCCTCAATAACATAAAGAATTTTAAGTAAGAACATGATAGGAGCTGCTAAAATTAATAGTAATAAGGCAGTCATTTTATCAAATATTAACTTAAAAAAACGAATCGAGAGTGGTTTATCAAGATCAAAGATATAACTATACTTTAACCGAACTTTCTCAGTTGGTGGCATGTACGGAAAGGCTTCTACAGGCTCTAAATCTGATGTCATAAATCCATCCCTCTTGCTATTAGTAGGTGTAATGAAAATTAGTATTATTCAAAGTAAGTCATTTATAATGCAGAAACAGTTTATTAAAAAAGAGTTTAATTATCCAGAATTGTATTTGCAGCTTGCTGGACAGAAAACAAATTTTTAAGTAATTGCTTAGAATTATATCCCATAGCTTTTCTCAATTCAGTGTCACGCAACAACTTAAGTGCATTGTTAAGAAAAGCTTCATCGTCGCCATTAATTGAAATAAATCCGGCGCCAGATTGTCCCAGGATGGTTTCTAAATCATTATGTGGGTTTATACTGCCCAAAATAGGCTTTTCTTGAACCATATACCCTAGCAATTTACCTGGTATATTATGTGTAGTATGATCATGGTTCAGACTGAACAAACCAACATCAAATTCAGAAAGCATTTTTTTAAACTCTCCCTGTGGCACTGGCGGCAATAATGTTAGATTGCTCAATTTCTCTTTTTCTAAAGCATTACGCACAAGCGGCAGTGCAAAACCTTCTCCAACCAAAACAAAATGAGCTTTTTCTTCAAACTGCATTGCTCTTGCAAGACGTAAAATATTCATCATATCTTGTTGAGGTCCGATGTTGCCACCATAAAAATAAACAACTTTATCTTGTAAACCAAGGCTTTCTCTATAGAAATTTATTTCTGAAAAGCCAGGTTTATCTGCCGCCCAATTATATAATAGTACCAATGGCTTTTTAACGTAATTGTTATTAGAGAACCATTCCAAATTTTTGGGCGATTCAATAGCTATAGTATCTGCAGCCCGATAACTTAACCACTCAAAAAACCTAAAATAATAAGCAATTGGCGAGTGTTTATGAATAAGTCCTTCATCTATAAACATTTGGGGATAAAAGTCACGTAATATTAAATAACTTGAAGCGCCCCAAATGTCTTTCAACCTCCTGATCAATGTTCCCCAAAAGATTGTTGGTGAGTAATATATAATAAAGTCATGTGGATTTTCGTTGAAATAACACTTACATGCACGCCATGCTCGATAGCCAAGCAGTGTTTCGTTGATAGTTCTTTTCAATTTAGAAACATTTTTGATTTTTCCAGACTTAAAACGACAAACCGTAACGCCATCTAGTTTTGTAACCTTAATTTTCTGCTTCAGATCTGTGTACGGTGTAACAACAGTAACATCATGTCCACGTGATAAAAACTCTATAGCAATTTCATGCATCATTTTACCCGCAACTTTTTTACTGTTAGGTAAATAGTCATCAACTACAATACATATCTTCATATTTCTTTTTTCCGTAGACATACTTATTGAAGCAAATATTTATTGCTACACGTAAGTTAAATTTAATTTTTTACTGATATTGTTATAGATTCTAGTATTTTAATATGCCTTCCAGACTACGCGATTGACGTAATCCGTATAACTATGAATGATACGTACCACTTTATCTGAAACATTATTTGCACTGTAGTCCATAACTTGCTTAAGTCCACGTTTAGTACCGCGCGATTGAGTGGCTAGAATGGCTAATCCTTGGCGGACACGCTCAATTTCAAGACCTACCATCATTACGGCAGCTTCTTCCATGCCTTCAGGTCTCTCATGAGCTTCACGTAAATTTAGTGCTGGAAAGTTCAGAATTGAAGACTCTTCATTAATCGTACCACTATCAGACAATGAGGCACGCGCAGATAATTGCAATTTTATATAATCATGAAAACCTAGAGGCTTCAATAAAAGTACATTTTTATGAAATTTGGAATTAGTTTCGTCAATTCTCTTCTGTGTTCGCGGATGAGTTGATACAATTACCGGTATCTCATGATCTTCTGCTATCACATTCAGCACATTTACTAGCTTAGTGAAGTTTTGTGGTGTGTCTATATTTTCTTCACGATGTGCACTGACAACAAAATAAGAGTTTTCTTTAAGATTCATTCTAGACAATATATCAGAGGAATCGATCTGAGGGCGATAGTACGTTAAAACCTCCATCATCGGACTACCTGTTTTTATAATCATATCTGGTGGCAAACCTTCCCGTAATAAATAATCTCTAGCTATGCTGCTGTAGGTCAAATTTATGTCAGCCGTATGATCTACGATGCGTCGATTAATCTCCTCAGGTACACGCATATCAAAGCAACGATTACCTGCTTCCATATGAAAAGTTGGTATTTTTCTCCGCTTCGCTGAGATCACAGACAAACAGCTATTCGTATCACCAAGAATTAACATCGCATCAGGCTGCACATCAGCCAATACTTTATCAACAGCAATAATTAAGTTTCCAATCGTATTTGCCGCTCCACAACTATTATCTGCACTATTTAAAAAGTAATCTGGTTTCCGCACATCCAGATCATCAAAAAAAACTTGATTTAATTCATAATCATAATTCTGTCCCGTATGAACCAAGATATGATCACAATGTTGATCCAGTCTTGCAAGGACACGAGATAGCCGAATAATCTCAGGGCGAGTTCCAACTACGGTTAAAACTTTAAGTCTTTTCATTTTCAATTAAACCTCACAAGGAATTGTATCAGGCTGTTGCTGATCATATATTTCGTTAGCCCAGAGCATAATAATGGCTTCATTGTCTCCTACATTGGTAATATCGTGTACCCACCCTGGAATAGTATCCATTACCTGTGGCTTTTCAGAAGAAAGCATAACCTCACAAGTCTCGCCTGTAACTAACTGCCTGAATCGCATCCGCGCTAAGCCGCTGACCACTAAAAACTTTTCTGTCTTACTATGATGATAATGCGAGCCTCGCGTTATGCCCGGAGGTATCGTAAAAAAAGAAAATTGCCCACAATCTGGTGTCTTCAACATTTCAACGAACATACCACGCTCATCCACATATGGATTTAGATCGTAAATAAATTTCTCGAGTGGTAAATAACTGACGTAAGTTGAATATAACGCACGAATTAAGCCTTTACCAACCCGCTCCGATATCAAACTGGAGCGACAATTATCAAATGCACTAACCTGCTCAGCTAAAGCTCCTAAGGTGATTGTGTACGTATGACTGATTTCACCCCACAATAACCCTGGCTTAGCAGTACTTAAGGCCTGCAATAGTTCATCGACTACATCATCAATATAAACTAACTCTAATGTAAAGTCAGGATCACTTATCTGAATTGGTAAGCCACGAGCAATATTATGACAAAATGTTGCCACTACAGAATTATAGTTAGGCTTGCAAAACTTACCAAAAACACCAACTAGGCGATAAATAAGAGTTGGGTTGTCAGTTTGTAACACAAAAGTCTCTATTACTTGCTCAGCTGCAAGTTTGCTCTGTCCGTAAAGATTATCGTATTCAGCCTGGACGGATGACGCAAAAATTAGCGGAATATTGCGCCCAGTTCTAGAAATTGCTTCACACAAAGCGTTAGTTAAGTCAACATTAACTCGAGAGAAATCAACAGCGTCGGCCGGACGATTCTCCCCCGCCAAATGAATGACAGCATCCGTTCTCGCTACTAGTGAAGAAAGTTCTTCATCGCTATCACCCCTGACAAAGGACAGAGTCTCAATATCAGTCCGTTCACCCAACCGGATAAGAAGGTTTTTGCCAATAAATCCATTTGCACCGGTAACCAATATACGTTGCTTATTCATATTTAACCTTCAGCTTCCACATTCTCACCTCTAATAATAGCTTGCATAAAATCCAACTTCATTAATAAGGCTTGCATCTCCTTAAGATCCAGCCGTGTGGTATTATGAGAGTTATAATCTACTGCTTCAGAAATCTGATGTACTCCTTGATCTGTAAATTTTCCATAATTTAAATCACGCAAATCTGGTGGCACACGAAAGTAACCTCCCAAATCTTGGGATGCAACCATTTCTTCACGGCTAAGTAATGCCTCAAACAATTTCTCACCATGGCGAGTACCAATAACATTAACACTATGGTCAGGCACACCCAGTAAATTAGTAAGCGCCTCAGTTAATATTGTTATCGTCGCAGCAGGCGCTTTTTGTACAAAAATATCACCTGAAGCCCCATTTTCAAATGCATATAAAACCAAGTCTACTGCATCGTCTAAAGTCATCATAAATCGAGTCATTTCAGGATCAGTAATAGTTATTTCATGTCCACCACGGATCTGGTCAACAAATAATGGAATAACCGATCCTCTCGATGCCATTACATTACCATAGCGCGTAACACAAATCGTAGTAGCTCCACTCTCACGTGACTTAGCCACAGCAACTTTTTCCATCATCGCTTTACTTATACCCATCGCGTTAATTGGATATACCGCTTTATCAGTGCTCAGACAAATCACTCGCTTAACGCCAAGTGTAACTGCAGCCTCAAGCACATTCTCTGTGCCTAGAACATTAGTCTTAACTGCCTGCAAAGGATAAAACTCACAAGATGGCACTTGCTTAAGTGCAGCTGCGTGAAATACATAATCAACATCTCGCATCGCAGTTCGAACACTATCAATATCACGCACATCCCCCAAATAAAACTTAAGTTTTGGGTTGTTGTAACGTTTGCGCATATCGTCTTGTTTTTTTTCATCTCGGCTAAAAATACGAATTTCAGAAATATCTGAACCCAAAAATCGCCGCAGTACCGCATTGCCGAATGAGCCTGTTCCACCAGTAATCAATAATATTTTATTTTTGAACATCAACTATTAACCTTTATATTTCTTTACAACTGAATTTATAAAACCGAATGTTTCGTTGGCACATCGTTGCCAAGTATATTTTTGAGCTTGAGTATAACTCAAGACTGCCAACTCAGTGCGTAACTGATCTGACTCAATTAATGTTAGTAAGGCATTAGCGATCTCTTCTGGCCGCTCTGGATCAAAATATATACCAGACGCTCCTAGGATTTCTGGCATAGGCCCTCTATTTGAGCACGCAATAGGCAACCCCGATGCCATGGTTTCCAATAAAATATTTGGCATGTTTTCACAACTTGAAGCAAACAAACCAATATCAGCCGACGCGTACTGATGATGCAATGCATCAAAAGCAATTGCACCGTAATAGTGTACCCAACGTCGATCAATATCTATACTGTTAATTTCAGCATTCAAACGTTTTAATGCTGGCTTGTAGGCTGGCCCAACTAAATCCAGAGAAATAGGATAACCTTTTGCGCGCAGAAGAGCTACAGCCTCAACAACATGCCATTGATGCTTATATTGGTCAATGCTCGACACATATAGTACCCTACATGGCCGTGCATCGTTATATTTAGAAATGTCGAATTGAGTTTTTGGTGCAATGTTAAATCGGGGGTTGAGTCCGTGAGACACAATAGTAGTTTGACCAATAAGTTCACCCGTAACCTTCAAAACAGCCATGCGCGCATATTCTGTTAAAAAAATAACCCCATTAGCTTTCATAAACGAGCGTGACTGAGTAAAGCGTAGCAATAACAACTTAAACATTAAAAATCTTAATCCAAAGCGCCGCAATTCTGACATTTCAAATGGTAGTAGATTCTGACTCATGCTGACGACAGGACTAAAATTGCATGCAAAACTACCACCAGGAACAAACAAAACATCACACTCCTCAATGCGAGCTTCTATCGATAGACGATAGCTCTGCCATAGCGTGCGCTGCAGGAGACCTTTGTTTAATGAATGAGGATTCCGCTTATCTATCCAAGGGCGATTAGCAATACGATCCAGGGTAGTACGCCCCCCCCAAACAACAATACGCTCAAATCCATGTGTTTTAGGATTTGCCAAGGACAGTAGCTCAATCAAATGTGTAACGCCCCCACCGGCACGTAAATTTGCAGCATCTATACCTATAGTAAACGGTTTATTTTCATTCATGTTTTTCTTCAGTTAAAAAAAACACAGTCAGTGGGGTTATAAGTAAAGTCAACAAAAACATGCTAACTTCGAAGAAAATTAATGGTGGATAATAATCCAGCATCTATAGGAATCATGCTCTCAAGATCAATTCCCAGTAACCGCTGCATCTTTGTAGTAGTTCCTTTGGAGTGTTCAGGATCACCAGCAGGTAACTCTTGGTATATTTTTTCAACTTTTACGCCAACAGCATCTATAAGCATATTAGCAACATTATCTACAGTAATGGATTTCCCAGTTAAGATATTAATCTGTTCACACAAAATTTCTCTATTAACGACCACCAAAGATTTGTCGATTGCTTTTACTATGTCTTTGACATAAATGAAATCACGGCTTTGATAGCCCCCATTAATTGTAATACTATTGCCTCGTAATAATCGGTCACTAAAAATTGAGATCACTCCAGAATAAGCACTTCTTGGATCTTGCCGAGGGCCATAAACATTATAAAATCTCAGACCAACACTTGACAATTTGTAAAGTTGATTGGCTACCTTTGCATATAGTTCCATAACATATTTGTCAGCAGCATAAGGACTTAACAGATCTACTGTATCAACAATATCATCTCCTAATTCTAGATTTCCATATAGTGCGGAAGAAGATGCATAAACCAATGGAACTTGATTGTATCTACAAAAATCTATCACCCTAACAGCCCCCAAAAGGTTTGATGAGGAACTGTTGCCAAAATCATTAATTGAAACTTGAACAGAAACCTGAGCCGCTAGATGTACTATTGAGTCTATATTATATAACTTGCTAAAGTCAAAAGTTTCAATTTTTTCTTGGTAGAAATCTATCAAGTGAATAACACTAGATAAATTTGATTTATCACCAGAGCTTAAATCATCAACAACAGTTATTTGATGGCCAGAATTAACGAGGTATTCACATAAATGTGAACCTATAAAACCGGCACCACCTGTAACTAATATATTCATTGAAAAAAATATTGTAGTTTAAAAATTTGCAATTTGTTAATTATCATTCGGTATCCTCATAGTAATTGGATATGTCAAAATTTACTTGTAAATTGACATACATAGCAATGCTGCAGATTTTATCATCGTCATTTTACAGCCATGTTTCATAGCAAACAACAAATCTTCTTTAATATCAGAGTAATTACCTGCCAAATAATTAAAGCGTCCTGTTGTATATCTAAAATTTGCTTCAAGCCTTAATCTCTGCGACGCGTTAAGCACAGGAATAAATTCATCTACAGCATGCCGCGCAGGTATCGACATGTCTTTTTGCGACATACCTTGTTCGTGAATAAAATAATATCCAAGTCGGCTCGGTAAATATAAAAACTTGTCCGTTAATTGGGCAATACGTAGCCAAGTGTTATAATCCTCAGCAGCTATAACTTCTGGACTTTCGTTAAGACCACCAATCTGCTCAAGCAAGCTCTTACGAACTACAACAGAAGAATTTCCAATACAATTACCACCAAGAAGTAAATTCATAAGTGTAGGAGGTTTAATTTGCCAAGATTTAATCATTTTCCGACTAAAAAAGCGAGAATGATGGTTAACAATTTCCAGGTCATGGTAAATTAAATCAACGTTTTCACAAATAGACTCGAAAAAAACTTGCAGTTTCTCAACTGTCCACCAATCGTCTGAGTCCAAAAAAGCAATCCATGCACCTTTTGCATTATTTATGCCTACATTCCTTGAGCGCGCAATTATACCTTTATTGTGGACTTTCAAATATGTAATACGCAGATCAGAAAAACTAGCAACCAGCTCATCAGTATTATCTGTTGAGTGATTATCTATAACAATCACTTCCCAATTTTTATAAGTTTGATCTACTACCGATTGCAATGCTCGGCCTAAATAACTGGCATGATTATAAGTAGGAATAATTACTGAAACTAAAGGTTTTTCTTTAATATTCATAAATGAGCTCTATTTCTGTTCTGAGACAAATGCACTACTTTTAGTAAATTAGTTAACCACATCTTAACGAAACACACGTTACTGTATCAAAAAAATATATGACTTATGCACACACAGCTTGCTTACTTCAAAATAAGAAATCAATACTTATGAATATACGTATGGATGATTTTTAAAAATAAGTTGGCAATATTTAAATACGCTACTTAATAAAAGAGCTTTTTAAATCCACTTTTTCATTTTTTAATAAATGCGCAGAGATTACCATTAAAAACAAAAATAATGGCATATGTATTGGGTCAACAATTAATGCAGATAATATAAAAAAAATGAACAGGAGTAAACTTGGGCTTAATATGTATAAGATCATCATCTGCAAGGCTGTCCCTATAATGCCAGTTTCATATATCAAAAGCGTCAAGCCCGAGTTGAATGCCTTTTCAAAACCCGTCTTAAACGATACTCCATGACCAAATAGAAACTGGCTGTTAGTAGCATCAGCCATAACAATAAAAAATATCAAAAATCGCTCGGACCTATCGTCAGATGAAGAATATGACACAACATCAATTAATTGGCCTAAGAAAGTCAGAAGGATTGCACCTAAAAAAACAGCAATAAAACCATAAATTGATGTTGCCTTTTTGCACCCGTAAAGCACGAAAAGCACAACATAAAATGTAATGGAGACAGATAACACTCCACCAAGACAATTAATCTTTTTGAAAGATGCGGCATTTTGCTTTAGTAAAGGCGCAACAATAATAACATTAGCAGCGTAAAAAATTCCAATATGCGCTGCTTCAACAAAGTAAAAAAAGCTACGATAAACTGTAAAAGAACCAATTTGTCTTTTGAAATGTATTCCAAATGGTGTCACTAACTGCGTATTTGCTTCATGTTTAAATCCAAATAAGTCCAATTCACCAATTGTAAGCAAATATAGTAAACTTAAGAGGGAAAATATCACAATCAAATAGAAGAATTTAACATATAATTCTATTAAAATTGGGATTCTAGCCCGACTAAGTGTTAAATACCTATACAAACCCCATCCAAAAAATAAAGTTAGACAATAGTTCCCTATAGAAAATAAACCCTGTTGGCCTGTTGAATTCCTAAACAATAAAATGGTACTTAACGTAAATAGAAAAAAAAATAGAAATACATCATTTTTTGAATAGCGCTTTGAGCTAAAAAATAAATATAGGCTTAAAATTGCAAAACACCCAATTCTTAAAGATGGGTTTACCCATTGAGTGAAAAAGAATGGGGAATAAGCAATTATTGGCCAGAAAATCATTCCCGCTTTGAGGTAATTCACTTCTGATCTATTTATCTTGATAACCAACCCCACTTCACATTAATTACCTTTTTCACAGCTACCAGTACAAAATAAAATTTAGTCTGTGAACATGGTAATATCAATGTAAGTTAAACACGCCATAAATAGCTTAGGCAAGATTAAAGCACTTCTTGAACAACCAGCTATTCATTCTTCTTATATTATTAAACTAAAATCATTATAAACTCACTAATAAGATATCAGCTGATCATAAATGAAACACTATAAAACAGATAAATTCATTTCCCCAATTCAAATCATAAATCAGATTTTATACTTTATTCTTTGGTTAAAAGCTCTCTGGCAAAATGCTAACAAGTTATCAATTTCTGCCACATTATACATACTTTTGACGCTGATCCCTACTGAAGCCAAATGGTCGCTCATGTAAGACAAATGAACTTGTTTATCGTCCGAATAATTGCTTTTAAAATCTAGATATGGTTCAAAACCTAAAACTATAGAACAGCGTTGTTGAATAAGCTTGGCAATCTCAAAAATTGATTTGGATTCGCCTGACCCTACATTAAAAATATAGTTTTTTACTGATCCAGAATCAGCAATAATTAAGGCTTCAGTAACTTTACAAACTTCACTTAGACATACAAAATCTCGCTGTTGAATACCGTTAGTTAGTAAAACTAACTTACCTGTTTGCACTACCTGCCTACATAAATCATGAACTACCAACATCCAACAATTTACATTCTTATGGGTGGGCGCGCCGAATGCATTAGATAGTCGCATTACTAATCCTTGCATCACTCCACTTTCATTAGCACTTAACACTGCAGTTTCACCCTCTAGATGTGATAACGCATATGGATGGGAATTTTTCGGCGAAGTTTTTTCTGTAATATTCCCAACTAACGGTCTAGCATAAATGTGTGCGGTAGATAGGTAGATAAACTTCTTTATTCTTAACCGCTTTGCTGCCTCGACTAAGCGCTTTGTAGCTAATCCATTGAAATCCATAGCTCCTATAGGATCAGCAGCACAGTCTTGAGCATTCATACCCGCCGCATGGATAATTACATCAATACCCTCACAAATAACTTCAAGGGCAGACGCATCATTCCATTTAGTTTGTACTACCTTTGCTTGTGGTAACCAATTGGGTGAGCTAGTTTTGTTACGAGACCCAAGTACGACTTTATTACCAGTAAGTGAAAGGTACACAGCAAGCCTTCCACCAATAAGGCCAAAGCCACCAGTAATAAGTATGCGCATAATTAAACTAAACAGCCCATGGTGCACCTTTAGCCCAAAGTGACTCAAGAAGTTCTTGGTCACGCTTTGTATCCATACATTGCCAAAAACCATCATGATGATAAGCCATCAACTCACCAGCCTTTGCTGCTTGCTCTAATGGTTCACGCTCAAGCAGAGTAGTGTCACCATCAATTAAATCAAAAAATTCAGGCTCCACTATGAAATAACCGCCATTTACCCATCCATCATGTAACTGTGGTTTTTCTTGAAAACTTACAACTTTAGAACCCTCTATTTCTAATTCACCAAAGCGAGCAGCTGGACGAACAGCCGATATAGTCACCATTTTTCCATGGTTATTATGAAAAGCCAGCAACTTCTCCAAATCAATATTTGCAACACCATCGCCATAAGTTAGCATACATGTTTCATTTCCTATATATGAAGCCATACGTTTGACGCGACCGCCAGTCATGGAAGAATCTCCTGTATTTACTAAAGTTACTTTCCAATCAACAGCATCAACTTGATGTGAGATCACGTTTCCAGCTGAAAGATCAACGGTAAAGTCGGCGTTAAGTGCACGGTAGTTAAGAAAATAATCTTTAATCACTTCAGCCTTATAACCCAATGCTACATAAAAATCTTTATGACCAAAGCTTGCGTAGGTCTGCATAATATGCCACAAAATTGGTTTACCGCCTACTGGAACCATTGGTTTAGGTATCATATCTGTATATTCGGCCAGGCGTGTACCAAAACCACCGGCTAATAGAATTACCTTCATATGTTAATTCCTTATTAATTTACAATTATATAAATATTAACGATGCTCTAAAGCCCAGTTGTATGGAATGTCTGGGTCATTAGGTGAGCGTCGTATAAGCTCATTGGGAGTATGTGCCAAAGTTGAGCAATTAGCGACAATTGAATCTGAGGTTCCAACACTCTTAAAACCATTCCAAATCATAGGTGGGACTGTAACTAACATATAATTTTCAGGGGAGATAAAAAATTCCTGTATTTTACCACAGGTTGGGCTATTAGGACGATCATCAAATAACACAAACTTAATTGCTCCATGAATTACTGCATAATTTAAAACCATTTCTTTGTGCATGTGCCAAGCTTTAACTACACCTGGATGAGTACAAGAGAAATAAATTTCACCAAATTTTGAAAAAACAGGCGAATCTTCACGCAACATATGCATAACTTTTCCACGTTCATCAAAAATTTGCCTTAAGGGCGTTAATATAACTCCATCTATCATCCCATCACCTAAAAAAATCAATAATCTGTTCACGAGTAATTTTCTCAGCATCACCGCTGTTCATTAAAGCCTTATACCAAAGTGCTGTCGCTTCTAATGTTTCTTCTACATTCCATCGCTGATTCCAACCAAGTAATTGATGAGCCTTATCACAATTAAGTTGCAGCAAATTAGCTTCATGCACTTGTGTTTCAGATTCAAGTATTTCAATAGAACCCTTACCTAAATAACCAATAATTACTTCAGCAACATTCTTTACATTACGCACTTCATTGGTTGATGGGCCAAAATTCCATGCCCCACCCCATTTTTTTGGCTCTTCATACAGTCGCAAAGCAAGCATTAAGTAACCAGCAAGTGGCTCTAAAACATGTTGCCAAGGTCTCGTCGCACCTGGGTTACGCAAAATAATAGGCTCATCAGCTTCGATAGAACGGATACAGTCAGGAATTATACGATCAATTGCCCAATCACCACCACCAATCACATTGCCAGCACGCGTTGTGGCAGCTCCTAAAGCTGGGCGTTGCTGAAAAAAAGAACGCTGATAAGATGAGAAAATAATCTCTGCTGCCGCTTTTGAGGCACTGTAAGGATCCCTACCACCTAATTGATCACTTTCTCTATATCCCCAAACCCATTCATTATTCTCATAACATTTGTCAGAGGTTATAAAAACTAATGACCTGACTGACTGACATTTTTGCACTGCGTTCAGCAGATTTACCGAGCCCATAATATTAGTAGAAAAGGTTTCAGCAGGATCATCATAAGAAGACCTAACTAAAGCCTGAGCCGCTAAATGAAAAACAAATTCAGGCTGAAATTCATTCATAACACTATCAAGCAATGATGAGTCGCGAATATCGCCCAAAACATGTTTAATCTTTTTATCAAGGCCCAGCAAATCGAAGTGATTAACTGGCATTTTAGGGGGAAGGGCGAACCCAAGTACATCAGCTCCCATCTCTTTTAGGAGGAAAGCAAGCCAAGATCCCTTGAAGCCTGTATGACCAGTAATGAGAACTTTTTTATTTCGAAAATGTTGTTTTAAAAAATTTAGATTAAACATGTTTTTCCATTATATCAAATTGATATTCCATTCAAGCTTTGTATTATCTCCATTTGGTAATGGAAACTAAAAAAAGATTAATAAGTATTAACACCCGTAATTAATTTTTGATAAGTTAGAGTTAATATGTTGTCGTAAAATCAAAATAATTTTTATTAGCAAACTGTCACCATTTCTTATTGATAAAAACTGATACATTTTTAATATTATCCATTTTCCCTGAAATCAAATGACATACCTTCATTAGCTACCTTTATAATTGCTGCCTCAACACCATCTGTGTTATCTTCAAGCAATTTATCCAATTCGTATTTGAGATTTTGATATACATAATTTACTCTCTGATCAATTGGAGTAGTCAGGTTTGGATGTAATTGCTGCAACATTTCCGTCAACGCATATTCTAAATCATTTCCAATATCATTCTGATAGTTGGCAAATCTAAGATTTAACCAAGACCTTAAAGCATTTTGGTAAATAACTGTTACTTCATCAATTACTCTATTTGCATTTAAGCCAATTGACAGATCAAGGCGATCATCGCGTACATCAGCATCAGAGCTGGCAAGAAAAGATTTAAGCATCTTAGCAACTGGTTTTTCATCGTGGCTCCAGTTTAGATCACCACATAATAATGAGCCATCATTATAAATTACCCCCGGCTCAAGACTAAAATCTAAAATAATATTTTTTTGCCTGGTTATAACTTCCACTATCCGTTGGCGGCGTTTACCATTCCTCACCAACTCAATCTCACACGGAATGTGATCATAATTAACATCTATATTTAAGTGCGCACCTCCTGCTCTAAATCCAATATTCTTTGCCAAATTTGCTGGTGTTGGCATAAACGTACCCAATATAGAAAGAATATGGGGAAGCCAATCAGCATATACAGGAAGGGAAGAGTCATAACCTTTCATTTCTCCGTAACGGCTTTCCACTTTAGGATCCATCCATAACACATGAATTGATTCAATTTCATTTTCTTCAACAACTAACTTAGCAAATGCGTCAACATAACTAGCAAAGAGAAATACATGTGCAGTGGCAAGATAAATATTTTTTGTAAAAGCCAAGGTGGCAAGGCGCTGTGCTGAAATTAAATTTAGACATAATGGCTTTTCAACAAGAACTGAATATCCCTCTTCAAGTGCCCACTCAACCGTTTTTTCATGATCTCTAGCTGCATTGGCCACAATAATTGCATTTGAAGTATTGGGAGGAAAGCTCGGCAAAAAAGAAGACACTACTATCCTACTATTCAAACCCCTATCTGAAACCCAAGCTCTCATCCCCTTAGAGTTATTTAGTGAGTGCACTGAAAAATTACTTTGTGGAACAATTTTGCATACAACTTCAGAGAGTATACGCGCCCATCGACCACCACCAATAATTGCAATGTTGTCGAAGCCTAATTCTATATTTTTATTGGAACCCAGCAAAATTTTATTTAATCTTTCGGATGATTAATATAACTTATAGTCATATTTTTCATTAAGCTATTAAATCATCGCCACTTAGTATTTCAGTAATTTTACCTAAATATTGATTTTCTTGCAGATAGTAATGAATTTCTTGGGGGATATGCCAAGCTAAATTAATTATTGGAATTGATTGATCTGGAAGTTCAAATAAGTCATGATCAGATCGAATTGGTATCCGTGTTCCAGGAAGGTAATGGCCAATTTTAAGTGAACCTGGCTTTTCATAAACAGCAGAAACCAAACTATCATCTAACCCAAGAAGTTTAACTAGGATAGCGGCTCGACCAGGAAAGGCTTTGACGCGAAGCTTTCCATGCTTACTAAATTGCTTATGCACGAACTCAGTCTTTACCAAAAGCCAATTATCTATATTTTCTCTTAACGAAGAAAAGGCATTAAAAAAATTACTTTCATAAAGCGCTAATTCATTTAAATTTACCGATTTAGCAACCCCAGAATTCAAATGTTTACCTAAAAACACACGGATGTTTCCACCATATCTAGAAGGAAACTCAACGTCAGCTATCACAGTGTCTAATGTTAATGCCATCTGCATGAATGACCCATAGCTATAGGTCCTGGGATGCTCATGATAAAAGGTATCAAATTGGTTACCATCAAGCACAGAACCTAGGTAATGATTTTCAATAATAATGACTGTTTCTTCAGACATCAACTTTTTAACCGATCGAAGAACTTCTTGAAGATCCTCTATATGCGCAAAAACATTTGTAAATGTTATGAAATCTAGTTTGCCATGCACATCAGCAATAGATTCTGCCAATTCTTCAGATAAATAACTGCCATATGTTATGTGACCTTTCTCATCAGCATCTAGATAAGCATCTGTCGGTTCGATTCCAATGGTCACTGCACCTTGTTCCTGAAAAAAATCCAGCAAACTGCCATCGTTACACCCGATATCAAGGACTTTTTTATCTACCAAACTACCACAACGTTGCACACAAGCCTCAACTAAGCCTTTCATTCCGTTTAACACGTCAGCAGTAAAGCGAGAACGATAGTGATACGTTGATGGAAATAAATCCTCTTTAGGCACCTGAAACCGTTGATGCGCGGTGTTGCATTTCTTGCAAAAAAGAATTTCTATAGGATATTCCTTACAAATTCGATCTTCGGTAATATTGACAAGATCATCACACATTGGATGCAATCCTAGGTCTAATACTGTATCAAGCGCATCATTACCACACACTTCACAACTCGTGATTTCCTGAAAATTGTTGTTACTCATTTGAAACTCTCCGTTTAAAAGTAATTCTATTGGATAGTTTTCGAAAAAACTTTCCAATCTGTCTGCCTGTAAAATAAAATAGCGATAAATAAAAATTGGGATATATAGAATACTCAAAAGATAGCTTTATTATATTTACATATTCATAACCAGAGCTTTGCCTGTAAAGCCACAATTTAATAAAGTCTGAGAAAACATTTCTCAAAGCATAATTCTTGCAATAAATATACGCCCAAAATGACATACCATTATAACGATATTCTGACAAAGCTTCTACTAAACGTACACTCATAACTAACGGATTCATAGGCTCCCATTCACGAGCTCCAGACAAGCAAACATTTAAGGGTTGCACGTTGAAATACGCGCTAGACTTCGAAAAGGCTTTGGCAAATATTTTCAAATGCGGGAAAGTGTTATCAAAGTGTGAAAAAGAACGGCTATCATCAATTGCATGCTCGTTTAGAACATCAATATTTAGCATCCAATTTTCTTTTCTAAACACGGATAAAAACATGCCGCCAAGAAAATCAAAAGAAACTTTGGGGTCAATTAACTTAAGAAAAGGTAACTCTCCTGAGCATTTCCAACTTGAAAACGGTTCCATATTTGATGGCAAATTTGAAATATCAAAAGGTTTAGGGAAATCAGTTAAAAAATTAGAATCTAAATGAAATGAGTTTACATAGAAAAAATCTACTTTGGGATGCGCATCTATTAATTTATGAAGTGAATTAATAGCATGTGGTAGCAAAAGGTCATCATCTCCAAGGAGCCATACAAATTCACCATCCGCCATATCTACAACATTAAGATAGTTTCTGACACGACCAAGATTAGTTCTATTTCTATTATATTTAATATTTAGTTTTGACTGTACATTTTTTACAACTTCGTAAGTATTATCAGTTGAATTATTATCTGATATACATACTTGAAATTCCAATAGTGATACAGACCTACAACTAATAATTGAGTTTAGACAATCAGCCAAATAACTAGACCGGTTATATGTAGGAATACAAATTGATATTTTCACAATATTTACCATAATTTGTCATATCCAAATACACATGACGAGTTGAACTATAAACAACCATTTCTTAACTCTTTAAATAAAAAAATGTCGAAACGGCTAGTTTGAAAACGATATAATTAAAATACCTCTGCCTAATATCTGTAATCATCGTTTACAACCATCAAACGATTATAATCATAGCGTAAGAAAAAATATCCAAACCAATTTTAAAGAAATTTCCAATTTAGAAAAAGGTCTTCATAAATTTTTGATCATTAATGATTTTGTACATATTACATTTTACAGAAATCTGTAAGCTCTCTAATTGGGTGCTGTGATTCACGACAAAACCACATTCTAAATTCATTGCAAGCTAATACTACTTCTTGCGATTGCCACCAACCGTCCACATCATCCCAAATCTGCTCAATCATTAAAGCTGCAGACTCTGGAGAATCATGAAAAATACCGCAAGCGCGTAGCTTATCAAAGAACGGAACTGCAGATAGTGCCAACTCCCAATGTTTATCACGCCAATACATAATAGTAGGTATGTTCATTGCTAGAGCTTCCACTGGTGTAGTGCAATTATAAGTAGTAACAACTAATTTAGCTTTAGACATCAGCATATAGTAATTATCTCTCATTGTTGCGTAGCTAATATCTGAGCATTCTTCACTTATTCTATCCATCAAAGAATTTTCATAATCATACGACAGCTTAGTAATTACATTTTTCTTAATATCAGGCTTAAGTAAATTCAAAAGTCGAATTTGATCATTAATATATTCATTTATATACTGCTCATAAGATGGTGTTGAATCAATGCCTTTTTGATACCTATATTTCGAAAGCATCACATGAAGTAAATTCTTTTCATCTTTATTCCCATACCGCTTATAGCCATTGTCTTTAACAAAAAACCCTTGAACACACTTTGAAGAGTATTCAGACCAGCCCCATGTAAAGTAGTTGTCACATATATTTAAATCCATATCCTGAAAACTACTATATTTATATTTACCACCACCACCATGGCA
>Ga0209603_1001858_pt1 | contig 20957 bp, 20 predicted proteins | sample COGITO_mtgs_1206_FD_184812 | JGI IMG/M metagenome (GOLD analysis project Ga0209603, IMG submission 184812) | Pelagic marine microbial communities from North Sea - COGITO_mtgs_120607 (SPAdes) (version 2) | ecosystem: Environmental > Aquatic > Marine > Epipelagic ... | reverse complement strand
GAAAAAAAGCCCGCAAAAAAAGTGAAGCGGTGGTATGTATTGTATGTAAAATCTAATCGTGAAACTATCATTCAAGATTGTATTAACGAGCTTGATTTAGACATCAAAGCCTACAGCCCCACACACGTGGTTGTGAAGCAATGGAAAGACCGAAAAAAGAAAGTCATTGCCCCCCTTTTACCAAAAATAGTATTAGTCAAAACAGAAGAAAAACTCCGTGATCAAGTTTTTCTAATCCCTGGTACCGTTAGGTATTTATTTGAACAAAAAAAACCAGCGATTGTAAGGGAGGTAGAAATAGAACAATTACGAGCCATTACAGACAACACCCGCGTGATTGGTCACGAGGTGACGTCGGTTGTTAAAGGCAGTGAAATAGATTTAACTCCTTATGGCTTTGAAGGCCTTAAAGGAACAGTTGATAAAGTATCCAGCACTATTTGTTGGGTCACTTTAAAAACACTGGGGTTTACCCTTAAGCTCACGCTTAAGTAAAGAGAACAACCCATTTTTAGTACCCGTTTATTAGCTCATTTATGTGACTAGTAGCGGCGAAGCCGTGAAAAAAATACAGTTTTTTAATTTAAAAAATAACATATGATTGTTGGAATTACCTTTAGTGCCTTTGATTTATTACACTCCGGGCACATTAAAATGCTAGAGGAAGCAAAAACACAATGTGATTACCTCATTATTGGATTACAAACAGATCCAACATTAGACAGGCCCGAAAAAAACAAGCCTGTACAAACTGTGGTGGAGCGCTACATACAGCTAAAAGGCTGTGTGCATGTAGATGAAATTGTTCCTTATGCCACAGAACAAGACCTCGAAGACGTTTTACAGAGCTTTAAAATAGATGTTCGCATCGTAGGAGACGAATATAAAGACAAGGCCTTTACTGGGCGTGCGTACTGCGAGTCCAAAGGCATCAAATTATACTACAACAAACGTGAACACCGCTTTTCTTCTACCCTTCTAAGAAATGAAGTGACAAATAAAGAAAAATTAAAAACCAAACCTTAAACCTTCATTTGTATGTCCTCCGATTATTTTAAAAGCATCGTAACCCTCATCACCTCCTTTGGTTTTACAATCACTTCCAAAGACGACCAACGCCCTTGGGGTGGATTTTTAGTAATTGAAGAGCAACAAGCACAAGAGTTTTCTAATCAATTTTTTAAAGGAATTGAGGTCGATACCCTAAAAATTGGCGGTAAGCTAAGTCCAAAGATTTTAATCGTGGCACCTAACGCCCGCTTATCATGGCAATACCACAACCGACGCGCCGAAATATGGCAAGTATATAAAGGCAGCGCAGGCATAATTACAAGTGACAGCGATGCAGAAACCAACATGAAGGTTTACAATGAAGGTGATCAAATCACCTTAAAACAAGGCGAACGCCAACGACTAATTGGACTGGATGACTATGCAGTGGTCGCTGAGATTTGGCAACACACCGATGCAAATCATCCCTCAGATGAAGACGACATTATTCGCGTACAAGATGATTTTGGTAGATAAAAAAATAAAAAAAATGACTAAGAAAAAAGCAATCATTGTCTCAGGGTATTTCAACCCCTTACACAAAGGGCATTTAGAATACATTAATACCGCTAAATCCTTGGCAGACGCCTTGTTTGTGATTGTCAACAACGACCACCAACGGGCGCTTAAAGGCTCAAAAGAATTCCAGGACGAAAACGAACGCGTCTTAATTGTAAGTAACCTAAAGGCAGTAGACCAAGCGGTGCTTTCAATAGACCAAGACCGGACTGTTTGTGCTACGATCACTCAAATTGCAAAAAACTACGGGGCTGATTTTGACTTGGCCTTTGCTAATGGCGGGGACCAAGACAATCAATCCATTCCCGAAGCCCCTATTTGTGATGCCTTAGGCGTAACACTTATTGACGGGCTTGGCGATAAAATACAATCCAGCAGCTGGTTGCTGAAAAAATAACATCTCAATTTATAAATTAAATTTCTCTTTTTATGTCTAAAGTTGCCTTTATTACAGGTGTCACTGGCCAAGATGGTGCCTATTTATCTGAATTTTTACTAAACAAAGGATACATCGTCCACGGACTTAAAAGACGTACCTCTTTGTTTAATACCGATCGTATTGATCATTTGTACCAAGACCCGCATGTGGATAATAAAAAATTTATACTGCACTACGGCGATATGACCGACAGTACCAACCTCATCCGTCTGATCAAAGAGATTCAGCCTGATGAAATATACAATCTAGCGGCGATGAGCCACGTACGAGTATCGTTTGACATGCCCGAATATGTGGCCGATGCTGATGGGATTGGAACTCTGCGTTTATTAGAAGCCATCCGTTTATTGGGTCTGGAGAAAAAAACACGTATTTACCAAGCATCCACTTCGGAGTTGTATGGAAAAGTACAAGAAATTCCACAAACGGAAACCACGCCTTTTTACCCACGTTCGCCTTATGCAGCAGCTAAGATGTATGCCTATTGGATTACGGTTAACTATCGTGAGGCTTATGATATATTTGCGTGTAATGGAATCTTATTCAACCACGAGTCTCCGCTAAGAGGCGAAACGTTTGTAACCCGTAAAATCACCCGCGCAGTTTCTCGTATTGCATTGGGACTTCAAGACAAATTTTATTTAGGAAACTTAAACTCCAAGCGTGACTGGGGGCATGCCAAAGACTATATCCGTATGATGTGGATGATTCTTCAACATGACCAAGCAGAAGACTGGGTAATTGCCACTGGAAAAACCACAGAAATTAGAGAATTTGTAAAAATGGCGTTTGCACATGTAGGGGTTGAATTGGAATTTAAAGGGGAAGGCGTCGACGAAAAAGCCTTTGTTTTTAACTGTACGCATGCAGACTATCAATTAGAAATTGGAAAAGAAGTATTGAGCATCGATCCTAAATATTTCCGTCCCACAGAAGTGGACTTACTAAATGGAGACCCTTCAAAAGCCAAAAACAAATTAGGATGGGTCCCAGAAATTAAATTAGAAGGGCTTATTGAAGACATGATGCAAAGTGATTTGACGCTCATGTCAAAAGATCAGCACCTTAAGGAAGCTGGCTATCCAATCTTAAATTATTTTGAGTAGTATGATATCCAAAAACTGTAAAATATACATTGCAGGCCACCGCGGGATGGTAGGCTCCGCTTGTTGGCGTGTTCTAAAAGCCAAAGGTTATACCAATTTAATTGGAAAAACCTCCAAAGAACTAGATCTAAAAAATCAAAATGCGGTCGCTGCCTTTTTTAAGAATGAACAACCCGATGTGGTCATTGATGCTGCGGCTAAAGTAGGTGGTATTTTGGCTAATAATGATTACCCCTATCAATTTTTGATGGAAAATATGCAGATTCAAAACAATCTGATAGCTGCCGCCCATGAAGGGGGTGTTAAGAAATTTATCTTTCTGGGCAGTTCTTGCATCTATCCAAAATTAGCCCCACAGCCCCTCAAAGAAGAGTATTTACTTACGGACAGCCTAGAACCCACTAATGAATGGTATGCCATTGCAAAAATCACAGGAGTTAAACTCTGTGAGGCTATCCGAAAGCAATACCATAAAGACTTTGTAAGTTTAATGCCCACAAATTTATACGGACCCTTTGATAATTTTGATTTACAAACCTCGCATGTATTGCCAGCGTTGTTGCGAAAATTTCACGAAGCAAAAAATAACAATCAAGCTTCCGTAAAATTATGGGGCTCTGGAACTCCGATGCGTGAATTTTTACATGTAAACGATTTAGCACAGGCCGTGGTCTTTGCTCTAGAAAACATCCTTCCAGAACATTTGTATAATGTAGGCACCGGGACTGATGTCACTATCAAAGAATTAGCAGAAACGATCCAAGAACTCACGGGCCATACAGGAAAAATTGAGTGGGATGCAGACAAGCCCGATGGCACCCCCAGAAAATTAATGGACAGTTCCAAAATGAATGCCTTAGGCTGGACAGCTCAGTATACACTCAAGAAGGGGATTGAACACACTTATGAGTGGTTTTTAGAAAATCAGAATACATTTAAAAAAGTGAAAATTTAATAAAAATGAAGATAAAAAATATTTGTTGCTTAGGAGCAGGGTATGTGGGCGGTCCAACCATGTCGGTCATCGCTCTAAAGTGTCCTGATATTAAGGTGACGGTTGTCGATTTAAATACCGAACGTATCGCAGCCTGGAATGATAAAGACTTAGATAAACTACCTGTTTATGAGCCTGGTTTAGATGAAGTAGTTAGACAGGCCCGTGGAAAAAACTTATTTTTCTCATCGGATGTCGACGCCGCTATCGCCGCAGCCGATATGATTTTTATTGCTGTAAATACACCTACCAAAACCTATGGTGAAGGAAAGGGAATGGCCGCCGATTTAAAATTTGTAGAGCTCTGTGCACGGCAAATTGCGGAAGTGGCTACCTCTGATAAAATTATCGTTGAAAAATCAACCTTACCAGTGCGTACAGCGGCAACACTGCAAACGATTTTAGATAGCAATGGAAATGGCGTGCATTTTGAAGTACTTTCCAATCCCGAATTTTTGGCGGAAGGTACCGCTATTGACGATTTATTAAATGCTGACAGGGTCTTAATTGGTGGGCAACAAACACCAAGCGGACAAGCGGCAATACAATCTTTGGTAGATGTCTATTCTAATTGGTTAAGTCCAAAACAAATATTAACGACCAATGTTTGGTCTTCAGAATTATCAAAATTAACGGCAAATGCTTTTCTAGCGCAGCGTATTTCTTCTATCAATGCTTTATCTGCTTTGTGTGAAGCTACAGAGGCTGATGTTGATGAAGTTGCACATGCCATTGGTACAGATAGTCGTATTGGTCCTAAGTTTTTAAAAGCCTCTGTTGGTTTTGGAGGGTCTTGTTTTCAAAAAGATATTTTAAACCTAGTGTATTTATGTCGTCATTTTAACCTAACCGAGGTTGCTAATTATTGGGAACAAGTAATTATCATGAACGATTATCAAAAATACCGTTTTGCCAAAAGTATCATCACCACATTATTTAATACGGTAAATGGCAAGAAAATAGCCTTCTTGGGTTGGGCATTTAAAAAAGACACCAATGACACGAGAGAGTCTGCAGCCATTTATGTAGCCGAACACCTCATAGAAGACGGTGCAGAAATCCATGTATATGATCCAAAAGTATCTGAAACCAAAATTAAAACCGACATGCGTTATGTATGGGAGTTGAAGGGTTTAACTGAAGAAAAAATAACCCAAAAGCTAGCTCAAATATTTGTGTATACGAATCCTATGGAAGCTGCTCATGAGGCACATGCGGTGGCAGTGTTAACGGAGTGGGACGAATTTGTAAGTTATGACTGGAAAGCTATTTATACCAATATGTATAAGCCAGCTTTTGTGTTTGATGGTAGAAATATTTTAGATACTGAGAAATTGACTTCCATTGGTTTTCAAATAAAAGGAATAGGTAAGTAATATTATGCTTTAGGTTTAAATTAATATTTTTTATGTCTTTTAAAAAGAATTTACTAAAGAACGGTATTGCAACATTAATCTTAAAAGGATTAAAAATTGCAGAACAGTTATTGTTAGTACCATTTTTTATTACTGCCTGGGGTGCGGCTTATTACGGAGAGTGGCTTACCCTAACTATCATACCAACTGTGCTTGGTTTATCTGATTTAGGGTTTGGTTCTGCTGCATCAAATGCATTTATTTTAAGATATGCTTCTAATGATCGACAAGGAGCTGCAAATATGATTAAAAGTGGATTTAGAACCATTCATATAGTTGTTTTCTCAGGGATTATTCTTACATTACTACTGTTGTTTATTCTTTCTTATTTTGAAGTATTTGATAAAACTTTGGTTGATAAGAGAGATGCTATCATTGCAATTTCTTTTTTAATGGTTGCACGATTTTTGGCATTTTATCAACAGTTATTTGACGCTTATTTTAAAGCAGCAAGAAGGGCATCTCTTAGTATTAATTTATTGGGAGTTTATTCAGGATTGAATTTATTTGGAGGATTAATTGTACTATATTTCAAAGGAAATATTGTGTCATTTGCTTTTGTAAATTTTTGTACAGCCATTTTATTTGTTATTTTTTATGCATTAATAGCTAAAAGAATACTTTCAAGCATTAAAGAGTATCAGGGTAAAGTTTATAAAACGGATATTAAGTTAATTATTACTAAAGGATTTGGTTATTTGTTGTCACCAATATGGCAAGCAATATTTTTTCAAGGCACTACATTCGTTGTAAGAATAGTTTTAGGGCCTGTAGCGGTAACGATCTTTAATACAGTTAGAACTGCTACAAGAGCAATTAATCAAGCAAATACTATTGTAATTAATTCTGTAATGCCTGAAATGCAATATGAAATTGGAGCAAACAATCTAACAAAAGCGCGTAAAATATTTCGTTTTTCTTTTTTTTCTACGATTTTAATTTCTGGTATAGGAATGATTTTATTGTATTTTTTTGGTCTTGAGTTATATGTAATCTGGACAAAAAATCAACTATCTCCTCCCGTAGAGATGTGGAATGTATTTATTATTGGCATTTTGTTTAATGCCATTTGGTGGTTGTCAGGAGATATTTTGTTATTCTCAAATAAACCATTTGAATTTACATCAGCAGCTGTGATAATAGCTTTACTTTCAGTCCTTATTTCTTATGTGCTTTCTATGTATTTTGGATTAACAGGAGCTGCGTTAGGTAGTTTATTTTTAGATACTGTTTTGGTACTTTATATTTTACCAAAGAGTTTGAAATTATTAGGACAACCAATAAAAAGCATTATTAACGATACGTATAACGATTTTAATGTAGTTTGGATAAAATTAATGAACTCAATAAAATCAAATAAATAATTATGAAAATTAATATAGCTTCCTATGGTGGAAGAAACTGGCTTCTTGAACTAGCAAGAGAGCTCGATAAACAAGGACATGAAGTTAATTTTTACTCATACCTGCCCTCTAACAGAGCATTAAAATTTGGTCTTAAAAAAGAATGTAACTGTAGTTATTTTGTTTTGGCTTTGCCTTTTTTAGCTTTACTTAAAATTACTAATAGATCTTATTGGTCATTATACTTGTTTCATCGATTTTTTGATTTCTACATATCTTTAATAATAAAACCATGTGATGTTTTTATAGGACAAAGTCCCATGCATGTTAAAGCATTGAATGCTGCAAAAAGAAAATATAATGCCAAAATTATTCTTGAACGAGGGACCAGCCATGTTTTAAATTACATGAAAGTTTTAAGTGCAAACCCAGCATATAAAAAAAAAGAAATTATGCCAAAAAAGTTTTTGCTTAGAGATTTGGAAGGTTATAAAATTTCGGATTATATAGCCGTGCCCTCAACATATGTTGCGGATACCTTTATTGAAAATGGAATCAGTGAAAATAAACTTATTATAAATCCTTATGGTACTAATTTAGCAAAATTTAATAAGACTGTTTTAGATGTAACGGAAACATTTGATGTCATTATTGTCGGACAATGGAGTTATCGTAAAGGAGCCGATTTATTAACTAAATTATGTAAAAGCTATAATATAAGCCTTTTGCATGTTGGTCCAATAATAGATGTGGTCTTTCCCAAAAACGACAAAATGAAACATGTAGACTCAGTAGAGGAATTTAAATTACTTTCTTATTATAAGCAGGCAAAAGTTTTTGTGTTACCATCACGGGAAGAAGGTTTTGGAATTGTTATGGCGCAAGCTGTTGCTTGCGGACTACCTATAGTTTGTTCGGAGTATACGGGAGCTAAGGATTTAAGAAGTTTTATTGATAATAAAGATTGGATAACTGTAATGAAAGAATACAGTGTAACAGAACTATATGATTGTATTAAAATCGCTCTAAATTTAGCTAGTTCTCAAAATGGAGATCGAAATTATTCAAAAAATTTGGATAAAAACCTTTCTTGGGAAGCATATGGTCAGCGATATAATGAATTTTTAAAAACTTTATTATAATAATATTGAAATGATCTATTTATTAAAATTAATATCTATAAATCCAATTACCAAGTGGTTACAATGGCTTGTGATGCGTTATAAACTAATAAAAAACAATAAAACACTTTCAGTAGGATATATGTCAAATATTTTTAATAGTACTTTTTCTATTGAAAATCATATTTTCCCTTTTGCTCGTTTAGTAAATACTCATTTAGGTAATTTCACGTATGTAGGAGGTAGTACAAATATTAAAAATGCAAAAATTGGACACTTTTGTAGTATTGCTTCAGATTGCAGAATTGGTTTAGGAATACATCCTATAGATTTTGTTTCTACTCATCCTGCTTTTTATGGTCCGAAGCATGAATGGAGTATACATCCAGATAAGAAAATTGATGTAGTTGAATATAAAGATGTAATTATTGGAAATGACGTTTGGATTGGTACAGGAGCCATAATTGTGGATGGAGTTAGTATTGGAAATGGTGCTATTATTGCTGCAAACGCCGTCGTTACAAAGGATGTACCTCCCTATTCAATTGCAGGTGGAGTACCGGCAAAAATAATAAAGGCTAGGTTCCAAGTTGATGAAATTAAACAACTAGAATCAATCAAATGGTGGGATTGGGAAATAGACAAGATTAAAAAAAACATAACAAAGTTTAAAAGTTTGAATAGTTTTCTAAATGATTAATCAAAGCAGTTTATTGAGATTGTTTATTTTATTAATTTCTATTTCAGGAATTACAAGAGTGTTTTTTAGCACTCAAACTCCCGCTACCATAGTCTCAATGATTGCAGGTTATATTGGTAGCTTATTACTAATCATTTTTTTTAAAAATCACAAGTTCGAATCTATAGAGAAAAAGAAATTATTATATTATTTTCTGTTATACAGCATAGCAATTTTTATTTATAGTTTAGTTGTTTCGGAATCCTATGAGCAGTTAAGATATGTATTTTCTGTATATTTGCCTAGTTTGGTTTTACCTTTTGTAGCAATTATTTCTTCGGATATAAAATGGGTTTTATTCTTTATAAAAAATTCCCTTGTAATATCAATTCCATTATCTGTTTTTATTTATTTTTCAGACTTAAAAGGTATGAGCGATTTTACTCATTATGTATCATTTATTTATGTATTATTACTTTTTTTACCCTATTTGAAAATAAAATGGAAAATCATAATCTTATCAATCTCTTTAATTTCATTTTTTTATGATTTAGAATCAAGATCTAACCTACTAAATTTATCATTTTTATTGATATTGTTTTTAATGTCTTATTTCAAAAAACTAAATTTTAAAACTTTTTTTAACAGTTTAAGAATTATTTTAATTTCACTCCTCATAATTTTTGTTGTTTTAGCATTTTTCGGTATTAATATTTTTTTATTATCTGATGGATTTGAAGACGATTACGTTATAAATGGAACTGAAAACAAAAATATTTCCTTGTTAAATGACTCAAGAACCGATGTTTATATAGATGCGATTAATGGCGTCGCTAAAAATAATGATTATCTTTTTGGACTGTCACCAGCGGGATATCACGATACTTTTTTGCAAGATTTGTTGGGAAATAGCACTGATACTTTTTTGGCTAAAGGAAGACTTGGCTCCGAAGTAGGTATATTAGAGTACTATTTATGGGGGGGTGGGATTTTTGTCATACTGATTTTTTTTATTTATTTTTATGCATCAAAATATGCTATAAATAGATCCAACAATTTATTGTGTAAGTATTTGGGTGTTTATGTTGCTTTTAGACTTTTATTTTTATTTATTGAAGGACAACCTCATCTAAATCTGTCAAATATATCAACTTTTATGGTAATTGGATTATGTTTAAGTAATTCATTTAGACTTTTGTCTGATAAGGATATAAAGTTTATCCTTAAAAAACATTTATAAATAAAAATTAATTATTAATGCAAAATAATATATGGAAAGAACTTTTATATGCCAAGTAGTTCCAAAGCAGTTAACTTCAAAATTAAATGTTTCCCAAGCGGCAAATAACTTTTGTTTTAACTTAATAGACGCAAATTGTTTTAGTTCAGTATTATCTTTAGTACCAATAAATATTATTGATAAAATTAAAGGTAATGATATAGATTATATTCAATATAGAGGTTTTAGTTCTCATAAAGGATTGTTTAAACTCTTAAATTCAGTTATTGAAAGTTTTGTATTGGCCAAGAAAGTAAAAAAATCAAAAAATATATGGTTTTATAACGTAACTCCTCATAATTTTTTATCAATTTTGATACTAAAATTTTTATACAAAAAAAAAAATTTTTTAATATTGGCTGATTATACTCCGAGTAAAAAATTTTTTTCAATTCAACGATTTATTAAAATCTTTATAGAAAAAAATGTATCAGGAATTATTTCTTTGTCAGGTAGAGTTGAATTCAGTAATAAAAATATGCTTAATTTGGCAGGAATAGTGCCTTTAAATAAGATTTATGATATAAAGTTATCTAAATCAATTAAAAAAGAATTTCTTTTTTCTGGTAGGTTAGAAGATTCAACGGGTTGGTCATTAGCTATCGAAGTTTTTTCAAAATTACCAGATTGTACTTTAATTATTACAGGTCATTTGAGTAAAGACAAAATAGAAGAGATTTCAAAATATAAAAACATAAAATATCTTGGACTGCTCTCATATGACGAGTATTTGAAATTACTTAATAAAATCCCTTTTAATCTAAACTTAAGAAACCCTAGTTTTGATAAGAATCTCAATAATTTTCCATCAAAAATATTAGAGGCATTTTCATATAATAGAATTGTTTTATCTACATTCAAATATAATGAGTTAAATGGTTTTAAATATTTTTATTGTAAATATGATTCGTCAAGCTTAAGAGATTTATTAATCAATATTAGTAAAAAAGCTTTTGATGAGTTGAAAGATCACTCTAATCATTCATTAATGTTAGAAAAAAGCTTTTCTGAAATAAAATGGAAAAAATATTTAACAAATATTGAAAAAAACAAAAATGAACAATAAAGAATTTAGAATAAGTCCTGATGATAATTTCAATTATTTTTTTGGATTTCATGATTTAGTAGCTTGGAATAATGATGAAACAAAATTAGCTGCTTTAAGAATATATAATATAAAAACACCACCCAGTATAAATATCCCTTGTATAGTTGGATATATTCAAAATGATAAATTTATAAAATTAGGAAAAACATATGCTTATAATTACCCACAAGGGGCAAGACAACAATGGGTAGGAAATACCAATATACTTATAGTAAATAATAAAGTTGGGGGTGTTTGGGGTACTGATGTTTATGACACCGATAGTAATAAACTTTTAGATTCAATTGAATACACTAGTCACGTAGTAACAAATGAGGGTTGGTCATTTGGTTTGGATTATGCCAGATTACACAGGGTTGGTGGTTACGGTTATACAGGGTTGTTAGATAGAAATAGCAAAATTCATGCTCCTGAGAATTCGGGTATTGTTAAACATAATATTTATACAAAAAGGCATCAGTTAATCTTATCAATTAAAGAAGTTGCTAACTTTAAGGCAAAAGAAAATCAAGGAAAACATCATTATATTACTCATTTAGTATTAAATCCATCACAGACAAGGATTGCTTTTTTGCATAGATGCAAGTTAAATGATGGTGGAGAGACAACCAGATTGATGACTGTTGGTGTAAATGGCGAAGATTTAAGATGTATAGCCACCGGTTTTTTAAGTCATTTTGATTGGAAAGATGATGGGTATATAGCCATTTGGGGTAGAACAGGTACAGGAATAGAGAAGTTAAGGAATAATCCTATCATAAGGATGATACCTCCCGTGTTGATGCGAGGTGTAAAAGAGATTGTTAAGAAATTTTTGAAAAAACACAAACCTATAGATGATGTGAATGTTAAAAAAGCTTCTGCATTTGATTGGTTGTTGTTTTCTGATTCAGATTTTATTGAACAAACTTTTTTAGGTAAAGGGGTATTATTAGAAGATGGCCATCCTATGTTTTGTCCATCTAATAGGGATTGGCTAATTAATGATACTTACCCTAATAAAGAAGGTGATAGAGAATTATATTTGTTTCAGTACAGTACACAAAAAAAGATAGTTTTAGGGACATATAAAATGATTTTTGATAAGCCTGAAGTGGATAAAATAAAAAACACATTAGTAGATGTGGAACAATCAGTATTAAAATCTTTTTCAATAGAAAAAATGGCATTCTATCGTAGTGGTTTGCATTGTGATTTGCATCCAAGGTGGAAAAGAAGTGGTAAAACTATAGCTTTTGATTCAATACATGAAGGAAATAGAAGAATTTATGGTTTTGATGTTGATTATTATATTAATCAACAATAGTTTACTGCAATGATTGCAATTTTACAACCACATATACCACATTATCGAGAAGATTTCTTTAAAGGGATATCTGAAGTATCTCCAATTAAATTATATTGTTATAGTTCTAATGAAAGTGTTTTAAAATATAATTTTCAAAAATCTAATTTTAAAACGAATGATATTAAAAATTATTCTTTAGGTCCTTTTTTAATCTATAGTTTATTACCTTTTCTAAAAAAAGATTGTAATAAATTAGTTTTAATGTTACATTTTGGTCATATCTCAACTTGGTTATTACTATTTTTAAAACCATTTCATAAAAAAAAAATCATACTTTGGGGGCAAGGGATTTCGATAAAACGTTATTTAAAGGAAGAAAGAAAGCCTAGTTTTTTATTGAAAATGATGATTTATTTAGCTGATTCTGTGTGGGTGTATACCAAAAAAGAAGAAGAAATTTGGACAACTATTTTTCCAGATAAAAAAATCACAGGATTAAATAATACCATATCTAATGTAGAGGATATTTTAAATTTAAAACAGGACTCTTCAATTGAAGAATTAAAGAATAAATATAATATTAAGGAAGAGAAATGTTTTATTTTTTGTGCTAGGTTTAATAACCCATATAGGAGAGTTGATCTATTAGAAGAGGTTATAAATAGGTTGGATAAACATAAATGGGGATATATTATTATCGGTTCTGGTGATTACAAACCAGATTTTTCTGTTTATAAAAATGTATATGACTTTGGAACTGTTTATGATAAAAGGTTAAAAGATGATTTATTTACAATTGCAGACTTATACATACAACCAGGTTGGGTAGGTTTATCTGTTGTTGAAGCTCTAGCTTATGGGAAGCCTGTTGTTACTTTTAAAAGAAGTGAAAAGGTACTTCAATGTGTAGAGTATGCTTATTTGATTCATAAATTTAACTCATTAATTTTTTCCAATATTGAAGATTGCATAAACAAAATAAATTCTATGAAAGAAGAGGATTTAAGGGAAATGAGTATTAATGCTAGTAAATATGTTAATGACAATTTAACAATGGTCAATATGATTCAAAATTCATTAAGAAAATAAAATTTTAGCACATGAACCAATACCTAAGTGAAAAATTAAAGGTGCTTTCTTTTTTTCTGATTTTATTAGTACTTTATATACATTCAGGCTTTAACACAGAGAACTTTTATTGGAATAGCTTTATCCAAGATTTGATTAGTAATAAAATTGGTCGAATAGCAGTACCATTCTTTTTTTTAATTTCAGGATACCTTTACTTTCTTAAAATAAAAGATGGTATTTCTGATATATTTAAAAAAATTGAAAAAAGATATTATTCTTTATTTATACCGTACATATTTGGCAGTTTAATATTTGTGGTTACATTTACAGCTTTTCAACTAATACCTTTTGCTTCCTCAAATATGAATTGGAACATTTTACCTCTATATGATGAGCCTTTTCTAATAATAGTAAAGAATGTTTTTTGGATGTTGGGTGACGGTAACTCTCCAATTGCATTTCATCTTTGGTTTTTAAGAGATCTTATTTTGATTGTTATATTTACTCCAGTAATTTATTACGGATTAAAATATTTAAAATGGTTATTTATTTTCATTCTTTTTGTTGCTGCTTCTCTCAATTTACAATTATATCCAGTTTCAATAATAACCTCTCTTTTTTGGTTTTCGTTGGGAGGTATGCTATCAATAAGTGAAAGCCGTATGCTAGTAATAAAATCAAAATGGGCTTTTTTATTTTTTATCATATACGTATTTTCAACTTATTTAAATGAAAGTTATCTTGAATATATTAATGTGTTTTTAATAATCGTTGGTATGATAGGTCTTTGGTTTTTATATGATTGTTTTGTAAACGAGAGCTTTTTATTACATAAGCAATCCATACTTTCCTTGTTAACTGAATATACATTCTTTATTTATTTATTTCATTTGCCCGCATTAAATATTATTAGAAAGTTAATAGTATTGCTTTTAGGAAAAAATTCACTTGGTTATTTATTTTCCTATGTTTTATCGCCAATATTGTTTATCATCATAGTGACTTCAATTGGTGTTTTACTAAAAAAACACATTCCAAAGGTGTATTTATTTTTTGTTGGTGGCAGAGTTTAATTTTTTTTATATGAAAGTAATACATTTTATAGCATCTATAGATAAAACAGGTGGTGGAACTACTGCTTATATGAAGTTAATTGCTGAAGAATTAGCAAAGTACAATATAAATCAAATTATAGTTTCTGGGCATAGCGATAATCCTGTAGAGATCGATGGAGTTAAATTGGAATTGTTTGAAAGTATGGGCTTAACACCTTTTCATAAAACAAGAGTTAAAATTTTATTTAGAGCTTATACGGCTATTTTAGAATTAGAAAAGCCAGATATTGTCCATGTAAATGGCTTGTGGAATTATGAAAATTCATTATTTCAAAAATCAGCACAGTTATTAAACATAAAAGTAATTCTAACACCACATGGTATGTTAGAACCATATATTCTAAAGAGAAATACTTTAAAGAAAAAACTAGCTCTTTTTTTATACCAAAAACAATCTTTAAAAAATGCAGATGCCATTCATGCTACAGCAGTATCAGAATTAGACCAAATACAGAAGTTGGGGTATTATAACCCTTCAGTAATAATTCCTAATGGAATAGATACTAGCGTAATTCCTCAAAAAAAATGGGAAATAAATAAAGAAATCAAAACAAAGAATTTGTTGTTTCTTTCTAGAGTGCATCCTAAAAAAGGAATTGATGTATTAATAAAAGCAGTTTCTAAATTAGAGGATAAAAATTTAATGATTACTATAGCAGGAAATGGAGAAAAAGATTATATAAATGAACTAAAGAGGCAAGCAAAAGACTATAATGTTATAGAAAAATTTAATTTTGTAGGGCCTTTATATGGTAAAGAAAAATGGGAATTATATAGTAAGTCAGACTTGTTTATTTTACCTACGCATAGCGAAAATTTTGGAATTGTAATAGCAGAGGCTTTGCATATTGGTCTACCAGTGATAACAACTACAGGAACTCCATGGAAAGAATTACAAACCAATAGTTGTGGTTGGTGGATAGATTTATCAGTGTTAAATTTAGTGGATACATTAAAAGAGGTAATAAGTTTAGACAATGAAGCATTGCAGGAGATGGGGAAAAATGGAATGGAATTAATTCAAAAAAAATACACAATTCAAACTGTTACCAAAGCTATGTTTAACTTTTATAATAGTTGTATCATTAAATAAAAAATAGATTTTTTATGGAATATGAAATAGACTTGTCTAAATATGAACACTCTTTTAGTTTAAAGAATAAAGTAGCAAGGCTGTTATGGAATTTCATCCGTTTCTTTTTATTTAGGCCTTTTGGTTCAAGATTATTTAAAAAATGGCGGGTATTCATTCTGAAATGTTTTGGGGCTAAAATTCAATGGTCTTCGCATATATATGCTTCTGTAAAAATATGGGCACCCTGGAACCTTGAGATGGGAGTTTACGCTACTTTGGGGCCTAATGTAGATTGTTATAATCAAGGAAAAATAAGTATAGGATCAAATACTACAATATCGCAAAAAGTATATATATGCGCATCCAGTCATGACATATCAGATTCTCATAATAATTTATTATTAAAACCTATTGTTATTGAAGATCAAGTTTGGATAGCAGCAGAAGCCTTTGTAGGGCCGGGTGTTATTATAAACCAAGGCGTTGTAGTTGGTGCAAGAGCTGCTGTTTTTAAAGATGTAGATGCATGGACAGTTGTTGGTGGGAATCCTGCCAAATTTATAAAGAAAAGAAATTTACAATAATGAAGTCTTCAAATACCATAGCGGCCATAATTCTTACGTACAATGAAGAGCAGCACATTTCGCGTTGTATTGCTTCTTTAAAAAATACAGTTGATGAAATTTTTATCATAGATTCTTACAGTAAAGATAATACAGTTTTAATAGCAGAGAGTTTAGGTGCAAAGGTCTATCAAAACGATTGGGTAAATTATGCAACTCAGTTTAATTGGGCTTTAGAAAATTGTAATATACAATCAGAATGGGTATGGAGAATAGATGCAGATGAATATTATCAAAATAGTGATGAGCTTAATTTAAAAGAAGAATTGGCTAATTGTAATGACGGCATATCTGGAATATATGTAAAAAGAAAAATTGTTTTTATGGGTAAAGAGTTGTTGTATGGTGGTTGGTATCCTGTATGGCATTTGAAAATTTGGAGAAATGGAAAAGGTTTCTGTGAAAACAGGTGGATGGATGAACACATTAAGCTAACTGAGGGTACAACAAAAGAGATTGGTCTAGTACAAGTTGATGAAAATTTAAATGATTTATCTTGGTGGAGTGCTAAACATAATGGATATTCTTCTAGAGAAATGGTTGATTTGTTAGATACACAATATCAAATATTTTCTAAAAGTTCCGTAGAACCAAAATTATTTGGAACAGGAGAGCAACGTAAAAGATACTTAAAATTAAAATATTTAAAATTACCCTTGTTTGTGAGGCCTTTAATTTATTTTTTCTATGTTTATGTTATAAAATTAGGTTTCTTAGATGGTAAATCTGGCTTTGTATGGTACATATTGCAAGCTTTTTGGTATCGCTTTTTGGTAGATGCTAAAATTTATGAATTGAAACTTCGGTTTAAAAATGATGAAAAAGCCATTGTGAAATTTATTAAAAATAAATATAAAATTAATTAAATAGCATTAATTTATATAAAGACTATTAAATATGAAAAAAATATTAGTAACAGGAGGCGCAGGTTTTGTAGGTTCACATTTATGTAAACGTCTATTAAAAGAAGGCAATGAAGTAATCTGCTTGGACAACTATTTTACGGGAGATAAAAAAAACATCGTTGAATTATTAGACAATCCTTATTTTGAAATGGTGCGTCACGACATTACAGAGCCCTATTACGCAGAGGTAGATGAGATATATAATTTAGCCTGTCCCGCTTCTCCAGTGCATTACCAGCACAACCCGATAAAAACAATTAAAACCTCAGTCATGGGTGCTATCAATACCTTAGGTTTGGCGAAACGTGTAGGTGCTAAAATTTTACAAGCAAGTACCAGTGAAGTATATGGTGATCCTGATTTGCATCCACAACCAGAAAGTTATTGGGGGCGCGTAAATCCAATTGGCATTCGTTCGTGTTACGACGAAGGAAAGCGCTGTGCAGAAACCCTATTTATGGATTATCATCATCAGAATAATGTAGCAATAAAAATTATTAGAATTTTTAATACCTATGGGCCAAACATGAATCCAGAAGATGGGCGTGTGGTGTCTAATTTTATTGTGCAAGCCTTAAAAGGAGAAGATATTACAATATTTGGAGACGGTTTACAGACACGGTCTTTTCAATATGTAGATGATTTAGTAGAAGGAATGATTCGTATGATGGCCTCAGAACCTTCATTTTTAGGCCCTGTAAACATCGGAAATCCACATGAATTTACCATGTTAGAATTGGCAAAGGCTGTACTAGAATTGACCGGATCGAAATCCAAATTAGTCTACAGTCCTATGCCACAAGATGATCCTAAACAACGTCAACCAAATATTGATTTGGCAAAAGAAAAACTCGGTGGGTGGGTACCAAAAACAGAATTAAATGCAGGCTTGATAAAAACTATTTCCTATTTTGAATCTGTACTTTAAGTTGATATTTAATTACGATAACAAAAAGCTAGCTCTCACATCAATCCCTAAGATTTAACAGCGTATAATGATCGTTTTTCAATTCTAAAAAACTTAAACCTTTCTCTTCTGTTTAGTGAAATTAAAATATATAAATCTATTTTAAAGCTAGCAAAGGATGTCGAGTGTGTCAAATTATAATAGAGTACCAAAAACTACACAGAAGTATCTATAACAACAAATTAAGAGTTTATTAAAACACTTGAAGCATCTTGTTTACTTTATAAATTAACCAATTAATTAAATTTTGAAAGTTTCTGTAATCACCATTGTGTATAACAATGCAGACTGTATATTGGATTGTTTAGAGTCGGTAAAAGCACAGACTTATGACCCTATTGAGCATGTTGTCATTGACGGAGGTTCCTCAGATGGCACACAACAAATAATTGCTCCGTATGTTAAGGACTTGGGTTATTATATCTCAGAACCTGACAGTGGACTTTATAATGCGCTTAACAAAGGCATCGCTAAATGCAGCGGCGACATCATTGGTATTTTGCATTCAGATGATGTGTTTTATAATACGAAAGTCATCGCTTCTGTAGTGAGACAATTTAAAAACCAAAAAGCAGATTTGGTGTATGCCAATGGCTTGTATGTAGAACGAGAAAATCCCGATAACATACAGAGAATTTACAAGTCTAAGCACTTCAAAAATAACTATTTAAGACTGGGATGGATTCCTTTACACACAACAATTTTTGTCAAAAAAACGGTCTTTAAAACCCATGGACTTTATGACGAAAGTTATCGAATTGCGAGTGATTATGAAATTTCTTTGCGTTGGTTTTTCGATTCAAAAATAAAAAAAGTGTTTTTAAACCAATGGGTGGTAAAAATGCGCTTGGGAGGCAAAAGTACTACCTTAGGCTTGCAAAAACAAAAAACTAAAGAAGATCAAAATATAATCACAAAATACCCCCTAATGGGTAATTTGACCCTAGTCTTAAAGATTTTACAGAAAATACCACAGTACTTGCTCCCAAGACTTTTTAAAATTAAAGCTTAACCGCACTTTTTAAAGCTTATTCTAATTCCATAAAAATTATGAACGAATCAAAAATAAATTTAACGCTGTATTACCTAGTGTTTGACCTGTTTTTACTAAACCTCTCTTTTGTAGTAGCAATGAAATTAGACATTAATTTGAATCAGCCATTGCAATTAACGCCTTTGATTTTAGTTCCTGAAAACTTGGCATGGATCATAACTTTTTTGCTCATTCCAAAAAGAAATTTATACTTACGTGATGGTTTTTCTAACCGGGTTTTTAAAATCGTAAAACGCTCCCTAGCATACGTTTTAACTTCACTTGTGACTCATCAATTGTTAATAGGAACTCCAATTGAACAGCGTTTGTGGTGGTTGTTGCCGGTTATTATATTTGTGGGCATCCGTTTGTTTGCTTACTACGCCATTTATCTTTACTTACACAAAATGAGGTCAGAGGGACGCTACACCAGAAAAGTATGTATTATTGGAAATAATACGACTTCCAAAGACCTTGCAGCAACCTTTAAAAACAATAAAGTTCTTGGCTATGATTTTAAAGGGTTTATAACAAAAAACAACAACAAAGACTCCGAAGAAACTAACGAAGAGGTTTTAGGATCTTTGGAGCAATTGGGCGAACTAATTGATTTGCATGAAATTCAAACAGTTTTTGTGGTGCTGTCCATACACGAATCCAATACGCACCTAAAAGCACTTATAAAATTAGCCGTTCATAAAGGCATTCGGATCAAACTAGTTCCTATTGTAGAGTCTTTTTTTAATATTGTATCTAAATCTAACGAACAAATTGCAGGGATGCGAGTCATTGACCCCTTTAGTTTTCCGTTAGACAAGCATCAAAATCGTTTGGCTAAACGCAGCTTTGACCTGTTGTTTTCTTCCCTCGTAATTGTTTTATTGTTTTCATGGCTCTTTCCTTTACTTGCCATCATTATTAAACTATCGTCTAAAGGACCGGTGTTTTTTGTGCAGAAACGCACGGGGATTAGTAATAAAACATTTAAATGTCTGAAGTTTAGAAGTATGGAAATCAACGCAGAATCTGATAAAAGACAATCCAAAGCAAATGATGCTAGAATCACAAAAATAGGGGACTTTTTGAGAAAAACTAATATCGATGAATTTCCACAGTTTTTAAATGTCTGGTGGGGACAAATGTCTGTGGTAGGACCACGCCCACACATGCTTTCCCATACCAACTTTTATAAAGATAAAGTAGAGTATTACAAATCAAGACACTTTATAAAGCCTGGAGTTACGGGATGGGCACAAGTCAATGGTTATAGGGGAGTCACTGATAAACTATGGAAAATGGAAAAACGAGTGGAATACGATATATTTTACATTCATAACCAATCTTTTTTAATGGATATAAAAATTATTATATCTACTGTGTTTGATCGAAAAAGCTATCTCAATGCGGGATAAAAACTATAGCTAACAGCTGCTTGTAAAATAAAACTCTTTGATAGCGTTCACTCTTCAGTCTGGAAACAAAAAAAAACGCCACATATACCCCTATTTCAATCGTTTAAAACTAAAACCAGCCTATTAAAACAGGTTTTAAATTGTTCTTATAAAAACCACTATTTTCTGTTAATTTTACATTTTAATACACCATTACTTATGTCTTACAAAAAAACCAATTTTTTTGGTGTAACAGTCCTTGGACTGCTTCTAAGCTCCTGTGTGTCCAACAAAGATTTACTCTATTTTGGCGATGCCAATATGAGCCAAAGCACCTCCATTAATTATACCAGCAACACGCTACAGCCCAATGATATTTTAGATATTAAAATTGGTGCCCTGGTTCCGGAAACCGCTATCCCTTATAACAGCCAAA
>Ga0209603_1001847_pt1 | contig 21035 bp, 20 predicted proteins | sample COGITO_mtgs_1206_FD_184812 | JGI IMG/M metagenome (GOLD analysis project Ga0209603, IMG submission 184812) | Pelagic marine microbial communities from North Sea - COGITO_mtgs_120607 (SPAdes) (version 2) | ecosystem: Environmental > Aquatic > Marine > Epipelagic ... | reverse complement strand
GCTGTTTTGTTTTTTCTAATCGCAATCAGCGGAAGATTGAAAAATCCATAAAGATTAAATACCACAATTCATTACAGAGAAAATTTGTATTGAACGACCAAAAACTGAATGATTTTTGATGAGATCGATTTCCATGGAGAATGATTTTTTATTGTTATTTTCGCTTTAGTAAATAAAATTTAACCAAAGAGGTAATATCCTTCTTTTGCTTCTTGATAATGATTTAATGAAAGAGATAGATTATGAGCAGGTTTAAACTTTACACCAAAACAGGGGACGACGGTACCACAGGATTACTGTCTGGAAAACGCGTCAGCAAACACCATGTTCGCGTAAAAGCCTACGGTACTGTAGATGAATTGAATGCATGGGTTGGCATGATCAGAAACTATGAATTGGACGCAAATATTCAAAATACACTTATCAAAATTCAGCGGGAATTGATGACCGTAGCATCTCAATTGGCTGACGACACCTCCATTGAAGTTTCAAAATTGGTCAATCTTTTAGATCCTATTAATGATGATGATATCAAGTATTTAGAAAACCAAATAGACTTGATCAATCTTGAGTTACCTGAACTCAAAAACTTCGTCATTCCAGGCGGGCATGTTATCGTTTCCTACACTCACTTGGCCCGATGTACTTGCAGAAGAGCAGAAAGATTTGTTACCGAGTTGAGTGAAAGCGAAAATGTCCCCGAAATCATTATCGCATACATTAACAGACTTTCGGACTTCCTATTCATACTGTCAAGAAAATTAGCCAAAGATTTTGAAGTAGAAGAAATAAAATGGACCGTTCAAAAAAAATAGCTCACCGACTTGCCTAATTCTATTAAAAATCTATTTTTGCAAAAATTTGTTGAACATGTATTGGACGTTAGAACTAGCCTCATACCTTAGCGACGCCCCTTGGCCGGCGACCAAAGACGAATTAATTGACTTTTCAATCCGTACTGGAGCACCACTAGAAGTAGTGGAAAATCTTCAGTCAATGGAAGATGAAGGTGATGTTTATGAATCTATTGAAGAAATTTGGCCTGATTTTCCAACTGAAGAAGATTATCTTTGGAACGAAGATGAGTACTAAACTTAAAAAATCAAAAACCAAAAGTCTCAACTGAGGCTTTTTTTTTGTTTAAATTTATTGAGATTTAAAACTAACAAATGAGCCTGTTAAATTCCGTTTTAAAAGTTTTTGTTGGGGATAAGACAAAAAAGGATTTGTCAAAAATATTACCCTTGGTTGATCAAATCAACAGCTTTTTCAATGCCTACAAAGACATAAGCAATGACGAGTTAAGGAACAAAACCCTGTCCTTTAAAAACAAACTTAATAACCAACTGAAAGGGGTGAAAGATCAGATTCAAGCCCTTAAATCTAAAATAGAAGAAATTCAAGACCTCGATCAAAAAGAAAATCTCTATCAACAGATCGATGATTTAACCACCGAAAGTGAAAAAATAATTGCCCAAACGCTCGAAGAAATTTTACCCGAAGCATTTGCCGTAGTCAAAGAAACGGCACGTAGATTTGTCGAAAATACTAGCTTAACCGTAACGGCAAGTGAATTTGATCGTCAACTGTCTCAAGACAACAACTATGTTAACTTACAAGGAGACAATGCCATTTGGTCCAACGCTTGGGATGCCGCAGGTAAGCCCATCGTATGGGATATGATCCACTACGATGTACAATTGATAGGTGGAGTCGTATTGCATCAAGGTAAAATTGCCGAGATGCATACGGGAGAAGGGAAAACATTGGTAGCTACATTACCCGTCTATTTAAATGCCCTTACGGGAAAAGGGGTACACTTGGTTACCGTAAACGATTATCTGGCCAAACGAGACAGCGCTTGGATGGGGCCCCTGTTTGAATTTCATGGGTTGAGTGTGGATTGCATTGATTATCATAAACCCAACAGTCCAGAAAGAAGAAAGGCCTACTTGTCTGACATTACCTATGGAACCAACAATGAATTCGGTTTTGACTACCTCAGAGACAATATGGCACACGCCACAAATGATCTGGTTCAACCCAAACATCATTACGCAATAGTCGATGAGGTCGATTCTGTTTTGATTGACGATGCGCGAACTCCGCTGATCATTTCTGGGCCTACTCCCGAAGGAGACCGACATGAATTTGATTTACTCAAACCAAAGGTATCCGCTTTGGTCTCACAACAAAGATCTTACCTCACTGGGGTGTTGGCAGAGGCCAAAAAGAAAATCGCTGAAGGGGACACCAAAGAAGGTGGGTTTTTGTTACTAAGAGTTTTTAGAGGGCTTCCTAAAAATAAAAGTTTGATTAAGTTTTTGAGTCAAGAGGGGATAAAACAACTCCTCCAAAAGACGGAAAACTTTTACATGCAAGATAACAACCGTGAAATGCCCAAAGTGGATGCTGAATTATATTTCACCATTGACGAAAAAACCAATCAAATTGAATTGACTGACAAGGGAATCGAAACCCTTTCTGCTGAAAGTGATGATAAAAATTTCTTCGTCCTTCCTGATATTGGTGGGGAAATTGCCAAAATCGAAAATCAAGAACTCGAGCCAAAAGAAGAAGCCGCTCTTAAAGAGCAACTCTTTAAAGATTTTAGTGTTAAAGGGGAACGCATTCACTCCATGAATCAACTTTTTAAAGCCTATACACTTTTTGAAAAAGACGTAGAATATGTGGTAATGGAAAACAAAGTGATGATCGTAGATGAACAGACAGGTCGGATCATGGACGGCAGAAGGTATTCCGATGGACTCCACCAAGCGATCGAAGCTAAAGAAAATGTGAAAATTGAAGCCGCAACCCAAACTTTTGCCACCATCACACTCCAAAACTATTTTAGGATGTATGAAAAACTGGCAGGTATGACCGGTACTGCCATTACTGAAGCAGGTGAGTTTTGGGAAATATACAAACTGGATGTAATTGAAATCCCTACCAACAGACCCATTGCTCGTAAAGACAGGGATGATTTGATCTATAAAACCAAACGGGAAAAATACAATGCTGTAATTGAGGAGGTAACGGCACTTTCACAAGCAGGCAGACCCGTATTGATAGGAACAACCTCAGTCGAAATATCGGAATTGTTAAGTAAAATGCTCAATATCCGTAAAGTACACCATAACGTACTGAACGCTAAACTGCATAAAAAAGAGGCCGATATAGTCGCAGAGGCGGGAAACCCTGGTATAGTTACCATAGCCACCAATATGGCAGGTAGAGGAACTGATATCAAGCTTTCCAAAGCAGTAAAAGAGGCGGGAGGTTTAGCCATTATTGGAACAGAGCGCCATGATTCTAGACGTGTGGATCGACAGTTGAGAGGTCGATCTGGAAGACAGGGTGACCCAGGAAGCTCTCAGTTTTACGTTTCTCTCGAAGACAACCTCATGCGTCTTTTTGGCTCCGATCGTGTAGCCAAAGTGATGGATAGAATGGGCCTCGAAGAAGGAGAAGTAATCCAACACTCCATGATGACAAAGTCCATTGAAAGGGCACAAAAAAAAGTAGAGGAAAACAACTTTGGTATCCGAAAACGACTATTGGAGTATGATGATGTAATGAATGCTCAAAGGGAAGTAATCTATAAAAGAAGAAAACATGCCTTGAGTGGAGACCGAATCAAACTAGATATTGCCAATATACTTTATGATACTTGCGAGGAAATTGTTTTGAGCAATAAGGCCTCTAATGATTTTAAAAACTTTGAGTTTGAAATCATCAGTAATTTCTCCATCACTTCCCCTATATCAGAGGAGGCGTTTAAAGAAACAACTGAAAACGAAATACTCAATCAACTATATGATCAACTCTCTGAACACTACAGCAATAAAATTACTGCCAATGCTGCCCTAGCTTTTCCTGTTATCAAAGAAGTTTATGAACGTCCTGGGAATACTTTCGAAAGGATTGTAGTACCCTTTACTGATGGCGTAAAAACTTTAAAAGTCGTAACCAACCTCCAAAAAGCATACGAATCTGAAGGAAAGTATTTGGTCCAGGATTTTGAAAGGAATATTACCTTGGCGCTAATTGACGAGGCTTGGAAAACCCACCTACGTAAAATGGATGAACTCAAGCAGTCTGTCCAGTTGGCAGTTCATGAGCAAAAAGATCCGCTTTTGATTTATAAGTTTGAAGCTTTCGAACTCTTTAAATCTATGATCAACAGCTTGAACAAAGAGGTACTCTCCTTCCTTTTCAAAGGGGGGCTTCCCAGCCAAAGTGACACTCAAATCCAAGAGGCCAAAAGAAGACCCACCACTCCCAAAGGCTACAGAACCTCTAAAGATGAGGTACTCAACACCGACGAATTGGCCCAAAGAAACCGTAATGTTGGCGCAAATGCAGGTGGAGGACAACGAAATATGGTAGAAACCATCGTAAGAGAACGTCCCAAAATTGGACGAAACGAAAAAGTCATTATCCGTAATATAACTACTGGAGAAACGAAAACCGTTAAATTTAAACAGGCGGAACCACTTATAAATAAGGGAGAGTGGGTGATCAATAATTAATTTTATAAATTAGTGTTCACAAGAAAAGGGTAATGGAAGTCTATGCTAGGGTTTTATTGTGGGTAGTACCTCTATTTTTAATCTTAATCATTATTGAAATTGCTTATGGTCATTTTACTGGCAAGCAAACCCATAACTTTATGGATACGCTATCCAGCTTAAGTTCTGGAATGACGAATATTCTCAAGGATATTTTGGGATTGGTTGTTGTAATAGTCTCCTATCCCTTTTTGGTTGAACATCTTTCTGTAATCAGTTTTGAAAACAGTCTGTGGTTAAACGTAATCGCTTTTATTTGTGTTGATTTTGCTACCTATTGGAATCATCGATTGAATCATAAAATCAATTTCTTTTGGAACCAACATGTGATCCACCATAGCAGTGAAGAATTTAACCTGGCTTGTGCCTTGCGTCAAAGCGTTTCTGATCTATTGGGATACACTGCTTTATTCCTTATTCCCGCTGCGATTCTGGGGGTTCCTCCGAAGGTTATTGCCCTTTTAGCTCCCCTTCATTTATTTGGACAATTCTGGTACCACACCCAACACATTGGAAAACTTGGAGTGCTGGAATATATTTTGGTAACACCTTCGCAACACCGTGTTCATCACGCTATCAATCCCATTTATATCGACAAAAATCTGGCTGCTATTTTTTGTGTTTGGGATCGCATGTTTGGAACTTTTCAAGAAGAACTTGACGAAGAACCCCCTGTTTATGGCGTCTTGAAACCTGTACACAGTTGGAATCCATTAATCATCAACTATCAACATTTATGGGGTATGATTCAAGATGCTTGGCATACCCAATCTTGGAAAGATAAACTAACACTGTGGTGGAGGCCCACAGGATACAGGCCAAAGGATGTTGCTTTAAAATTTCCAAGGAAAACCGTTAATTCCAAAATACCATTTGAAAAATACAATCACGAAATGAGTTTTTACAAAAAAGGCTGGGCTCTTTTTCAATGGCTGTGCATCACCTTTATACTCCTCTTTTTATTGGCCAATTATGAATCCTTTTCCTCTTTTCAAGCATTGCTGCTCGGGGGGCTGATTATGGTCAGTATTTTTGGATTTACCTCCCTAATGGACAACTATTCATGGTCCTACAGTTTTGAAATGGGTAGGAATTTTGTAGGATTGTTATTCTTTTCAATCCCCTACCAAAGTAAATTTTATTTATCTCAAATACCAAGTCTGTTCTATTTTGGATTGATCTATTTCTCAATAAGTATTGTAGCACTTCAGTTGATGGATCAAAAAAAGAAGACCAATTCTTTGAATGAAGGATAAGAAAAAAGTATTGATATTGGGTCCTGCTCATCCTTTCCGAGGTGGTATTGCTGATACGCAAAACTATTTGGCACAAAATCTAAAAAACCTAGGGCATGAAGTGGTCGTTTTCACTTTTAAAACTCAGTATCCAAAACTGCTTTTTCCTGGAAAAACACAATTTAGTAATGAATCTCCCCCACTTGGAGTTAACATTAAAAGAAAAATTCACAGTTTCAATCCCTTGAACTGGAGAGGCGTTGCAAGTTCCATCAACCAAGAAAACCCAGACGTTGTGATTTTTCGGTATTGGACTCCTTTTTTGGCTCCTTGTTGGTATGGCATTGGCCTTAATCTAAATAAGGCCATCAAAAAAATTGGCCTTGTAGATAATTGGATTCCGCATGAAACTCGACCTTGGGATAAAACATTAACCCAACTTTTTTCTAGTCAAATGGATGGGTTTGCGACACTATCGGAAGCAGTAGGGAATCAAATTAAGGCAGACTTACCGAAACGACCTATCTGGAAAGGATTCCATCCCATAGCCGATCAATTGCCTCCTCCCTTGTCCAAAGAAAAAGCAAGAGATGATTTGGGCTGGCCTAAAGACAAAAAAATTGTTTTGTTTTTTGGCTTAATCCGTAAATACAAAGGACTGGATTTATTAATCGAGGCCTTTTCAAATCCCCCCCTGAAAGATTCAGATGTAATTTTGGCAATAGTAGGTGAGGCCTATGAATCTCAAGATAAGTATGTCCAGCTCATTCAAAAACTCAATCTTAAAGAGCGGGTGATTTGTGATTTTAATTATGCCAACACTGAAAAAGCTTCACTTGTTTTTTGTGCAGCAGATGTGGTCGCACAAACCTATATCAGTGCTACTCAAAGTGGAGTAACTCCCCTAGCCTACCATTACCAAACGCCCCTTTTGGTATCCGATATTCCGGGTCTCAAAAAACCCATATTGGATGATCAAACAGGGAAAATAAGTGAAATTGATCCCGAAAAAATTGCTGAACACTTAGTATCAATGCTTGACGACAAAACCCTTTTGGGTTTTGAATCCGCCTATCTAAAAGTTAATAACCAATATAGCTGGAAAGCTTTTGGGAAAGCTTTGATTGACTTTATGAGTCAACTGTAAACCCATTTGGTGAGTAAAAATTTGTATTTTTAGAAAAACAATGAAACAAACTCATGAAGTACCTAATCATCTTGGTTTCGCTAATGGTGGTCTCCTGTAAAAGTAAGACCGCACCCACCCAAAATACCCCACCCAACATTGTGATTGTTTTTACGGACGATCAAGGTTATCAGGATTTGAGCAGTTTTGGATCTCCCAATATTAAGACGCCACACTTGGATCAAATGGCTAAGGAAGGGTTAAAACTTACCAATTTTTATGCTGCACAGGCCGTTTGCTCTGCTTCCAGAGCAGCCTTACTAACGGGTTGTTATCCCAACCGAATTGGTATTTCTGGCGCTCTATTTCCACATCATAAAATAGGAATCAACCCACAGGAAACAACCTTGGCAGAAATGCTTAAAGCACAAGGCTATAAAACAGGAATCTTTGGAAAATGGCACTTGGGACATCATCCCGCATTTTTACCAAACAACCACGGTTTTGACGAATTTATGGGTATACCCTATTCCAATGACATGTGGCCTGTAGATTATGACGGAAAGCAAGTAGCATCAGATCATCCATTGGCCAAAAGTTATCCGCAGCTTCCCTTTTTTAAAAATTTTGAGGTAGTCAAAGAAATTCGGTCATTAGAAGACCAAGGGCAATTGACTACTGAGTTGACGGAAGCAGCGGTAGATTTTATCGACAGAAACAAAGACAATCCATTTTTTCTTTATATTCCTCATCCCATGCCCCATACTCCAATTGCAGTGTCTGATAAATTTAAAGGAAAAAGCGAACAAGGCCTATATGGGGATGTCATCACGGAAATCGATTGGTCAGTGGGACAAATAATGAATAAACTAAAAGAACATCAACTTAATGAAAACACTTTATTCATTTTTACCAGCGACAATGGACCCTGGTTGAATTTTGGAAATCATGCAGGAAGTGCATTACCCTTAAGAGAAGGGAAAGGAACCGCATGGGAAGGGGGGCAAAGAGAACCTTGTGTGGTATATTATCCCAAAAAAATCAAGGGAGGAAGGGTCATCGATACTCCCATGATGGCCATTGACATACTACCAACCATCGCAGAAATCACGGGGGCAGATTTGCCTGAAAAGAAAATTGACGGTAAAAGTGCATGGGAAGTATGGACGGGTAAAACCGATCAAACCCAGCATGAAGCCTTTTTCTTCTATTATAAATCTAATGAATTACATGGTGTTCGCTACCAAGATTGGAAACTCTATTTTCCTCACACCTATCGCACACTCAATGGACGCGTTGGTGGCAAAGATGGCTATCCCGTCAAATATGAAATGAACGTCCTTGAAAGTATTGAATTGTATAACCTTAAAGAAGACATCGGTGAGTCAAAAGACGTTGCAGCACAATACCCAGAAATAGTGGATAAGATCAAATTATTGGCTGATGAAATGCGTAGTAAATTGGGGGACAAACTCTTCAAGATCGAAGGAAGTGAAAATCGACCCGTTGGAAGAATTGATTAATTAATATGAAAACCATGTACATACTTTTAAGTCTAATTATGTTAAACACTTGCCAGTGTAGTACTCCGGACCCCAAAGATCACTCGTCGGCAGTTTGGAATCCTACTGAAATTTTCCAAGACAAAGCCAAGGCCTATTTTGCCTCGGGTTGCTTTTGGTGTGTAGAATCGGTTTACGAAAGTGTCAAAGGAGTTGAAGAAGCCTACTCTGGTTATGCAGGTGGAAAAACCAAAAACCCTACCTACTATCAAGTCATTACAGGAGGCACAGGACATGCCGAAACTGTTGAGGTAATTTATGATCCCGCAGTAGTCGATTTTGCCACTTTAGTAGAGGTGTTTTTTGACTCTCATGATCCTACCTTACTCAATCAACAAGGGCCTGATCGTGGAACGCAATATCGATCAATAGCCTTTTATCAAAATGATGAGGAAAAAAAAATTATTGAGGACTACATTGCGCAACTTACTGAAGCAAAAATTTACAATCGTAGCATTGTAACAGAAGTGAAATCACTATCAAAATTTTACTATGCTGAAAATTACCATCAGGATTACGAGAAAAACAACCCCAATGACTTATATATTCTAAACATTTCAAAGCCAAGATTGAATAAATTCAAAGCCAAATCGCCTGAGTTACTGAAAGAAGAACAGCATTAATTTCACACCAATATCAATAGATTATGCGACGCCAAAGTTGATAAAAAAGCATTCCAACTAAAGATCCAAATGCCATGCCCGAAAGCACATCTAAAGGATAGTGTACTCCTATATAAATTCTACTGTAGGCCACCAAAAAAGCAATAAACAACAATAAAAACGGGAGTTTTTGGTATTTACCACCAAAAATCCCTGAGAAGAAAACCGCAAGGGCAAAAGAATTGGAGGCGTGACCTGAAAAGTAGCCGTACAATCCACCACAACTTGCTTTTACCAATCTTACCATTCCTTCTAATGCAGGTTCGTGACAGGGACGCAATCGTTCAAAACCGTATTTAAAAAGGTTGGTTACCTGATCTGTAATCAAAATGAGCAATGCTACTGTCAAGAGTAATATCAAAAAGGACTTGAGTCGGGTTTGCTTAAGGTAAAGAAGAGCCAAAAGCAAATAGAGGGAAATATTGGTGGCTTTATGGGTCATCATCATCCAAAAACCATCAAAGGTTTGGGTACCCATTTGATTGAGAAAAAGAAATAATCTTTGATCTAAAGCAAAAAGTTCTTCCATCTTTTAATCAAAATCTTCCATTTCCTTGTCATAAAACTTTAAGGCCTGCTCAACCAGAAGGGTCGTTTGTGATTCCAGTTCATCTCTGTCTTCTTTATCAAACTCCTCCATCCAGTGAATTTCGTCATTAGCAACATTGATAAAAAAACGAGGGTACTCCGTGTGAGCCACAAAAATAGCTTCTTCCAAGTCGGAGTTATCTGCAATTAAAAACTTTGGTAAATCCATTTTAGATTCAGTTTAGGAAACTAATTTTTTGGTAAGATAATGAAATCTGAGCACCAAAAGCAGTGCAGAAAGTGTTAATCCTGAAAGGAGTCCTATCCAGATTCCGGAGGCTCCCCACAGAATTTCTAATCCCAGAAAATAGGAAATGGGAAAACCTACAAGTCCGTATGAAATAAAAATCAATAATGCGGGAATACTCACATCCTGTATTCCTCTCAAAGCTCCCAAAACAACGGCCTGAACTCCATCGGCAATTTGAAAAAAAGCAGCGATTAAAATAAGATTCGAAGCAATTTGAACCACTTCGGCAACATCCGATGTAATATTGGGTGTATTACCGTTTAAGTAAAGCCAAGGCAGAATGTCATGAGTACACACAAAGAATAGGCAAAAAAGAAAATCCATCAAAAAAATAAGAAGAAAAGTAGAAATTGCGACCCTTCGCAAGGATACAAAATCGCCACGTCCTTTTTCATTCCCTACCCTTATCATTGCTGTAACCCCCACCCCTAAAGCGACCATATAGGTCATAGAGGATAAGTTTAGGGCTATCTGATTGGCGGCTTGGGGGTTTTTGCCCAAGAATCCTGACATCCATATGGCAGAAGTAAAAAAGGTAACTTCAAAAAACATTTGGAGCGCGGAGGGAAAGCCCAATGAGAAAATTTTGTAAAAAACTTCTTTAACCATCTTAACTCTAAAGAGTTTACGGTAGTATCTTCTGAAGCTTTTTTTATTCTTGACATTAATAGCCATAAACAAAACCATAGCCCAGCGGGAAATCAGTGTTCCGATGGCAGCACCCTCAACACCCAATTCTGGAAAACCATGGAGGCCGAAAATCAGAAGATAATTCAATAAAACATTGATCACATTACCCATCAAAGTAGCGTACATGGCCAAACGGGTTTGAAATAAGCCCTCGGCAAATTGTCTGAATCCTTGAAAACCTACTAAAGGAATTAAGGAAAGAGCTACCCAGAACAGATAAGGCTTTGCCAAAGCAACCACTTCCAAAGGCTGTCCCATTTGAGAAAGCAGTGGCTGTGACCACAAGACTAATAATGCCAATACCAGTCCTAAACTGAAACACAAAATCAATCCATGTACAAAAACAGATCTTACCCTATTGTGGTTGTTGGCTCCCAAAGCCTCAGCAATCATAGGTGTAATCGCGGTTGAAAATCCTATCCCCAATGACATGGCTACAAAGACAAAACTGTTCCCTAAAGAAACTGCAGCCAATTCGGCCGTACCCAATTGCCCCACCATGATGTTATCTATCAACTGAACAACCGTATGGCCTAGCATCCCTACTATAACAGGAAAAGCCAACCTAAGATTGGTATTAAATTCTCGGGTATAGGTCCTGAGCTTCATTTAAAAGTAGAGAAAAAGTCTATTCATTCTAGACCCAACTGATCGGAAAGATAAACAAGTGCAGCCATAGTTGCAGCACCCAACTCCAGCTCCCTCTTATTGATTTGATCAAAAGTATCCATCTCCGAATGATGATGCGTAAAATATCTTTGAGAATCCGTTCTTAATCCTGCCAAAACCTTTGCATTTCCTTTGAGTAAATTAACATCTGCTCCACTTCCCTTTTGTTCAAATAAGTGAATGAAATAGGGTTTGAAATAAGGCTTCCATGATAAAATTTTATTGAAATACTTGTCCCTTGTATCAAAACTGAATCCCCGTGGTGTAAACCCCCCAGTATCTGATTCCAAAGCCAAGAGGTGTGTTTCATTTTTCTTTTTAACGCTTTCAGCGTAAGCTTTAGCGCCCATCAATCCATTTTCTTCATTGGCAAATAAGACCACTCGAATAGTGTTTTTTGGACGAAAATTTTTCAAACGTAACAATCGAAGTACTTCCATAGACTGCACTACTCCAGCCCCATCGTCGTGTGCTCCATCTCCCAAATCCCATGAATCAAGATGGGCGCCTACCAAAATAATATTTTCAGGCGACTCACTACCTTTGATTTGAGCAATAACATTGTAGGATTTTACATCAGGATAATTTTTACAACTTTGCTTGATAAAAAACCGGAGTTTGGGATTCAATGTCAGCATAGAACTGAGCAATTCGGCATGATTAGTGCTGATGGCTGCTGCAGGGATTCTCTTATTTAAGGGTAGGTCACCATAGCTCATCACACCAGTGTGGGGATAATTGTCCAGTCGAAAATTCAAAGAGCGGACAATGACAGCAACTGCTCCATATTTAGCTGCTTCAGCCGCTCCACTATATCTCTGATTTACGGCAGCAGCATAGGCATCGAATCCATCAACTTGATTGGACTGCATTGGACCATTGAAAAATACAATCTTACCTTTAATTTTCTCTTCCCCCAATTGGGCCAAATTTTCTATCCCCTTCACCTCAACCACATTGGCTCTTAAACCTATGGAGGGAGTGGCAATAGAACCTCCCAACGCACAAATATTAACATTGATGGTATTCCCTGGGCTGGACTCAATATTGGCATACTCGAAAGTTCCTCTTACCCATTTCGGTACCATCACAGCTTGCAACCATACTGAGTCGAGAGATAAAGAATTGAGTTCCTCTTCGGCCCACTGAATGGCTCGCTCCGCATTCAAAGAACCTGAAAGGCGCCCACCAATTTGGTTGCTCAATCGATCAAGCCAATTATAGCTTTTTCCATTGGTCAATGCCTCCTTGTAAAGGATTTCTATTTGATTAACAATCTCCTTATTTTCTTGGGCGTTTAAATAAATACTGAAACACAAGAAAACTAATACTATTTTTATTTTCATACGTCAAGAATTAGGTTTAGCTGCGAACCGTTCAATATCATCTACTGTAACAGGGTTAGATCCAAGTATCATTAGGCGTTCTACTACATTCCTAAGTTCTCGAATATTTCCTGTCCATGGATAGTCCATCAATCGGTTAATGGCTTCTTTGGAAAACGATTTGGGATCAAGACCTTGCTCGGTGGTCAGATTATCCACAAAATAATTCACCAAAAGGGGAATGTCTTTTTTTCTATTTTTTAAAGGAGGTACTTTGATTAGAATGACTGCCAATCGGTGATAGAGATCTTCCCTAAACCTACCTTTATCAATTTCTTTACTCAAGTTTTTGTTGGTCGCCGCAATTACCCTCACATCTACCTTGATATCTTTATCACCACCGACACGCTGGATTTTACTTTCTTGAAGGGCTCTTAGCACTTTGGCTTGAGCAGCCAAACTCATGTCGGCAACCTCATCCAAAAAAAGAGTCCCTCCATTGGCAATTTCAAACTTCCCTGGACGGTCTTTGATCGCCGAAGTAAAAGCTCCTTTTAAATGACCAAACAGCTCACTTTCTATCAATTCGGAAGGGATTGCGGCACAATTCACCTCGACAAAAGAGGTGCTGGAGCGGTTACTTTTTTGGTGTAAATGATGGGCCACCAATTCTTTCCCTGTTCCGTTCTCGCCCGTAATCAAAACCCTCGCATCCGTAGGAGCTACTTTTTCTATCAATTCATGAATTTGATTGATCTGGTCTGAGGCTCCAATCATCTTGTAATTTTTGGCTATGCGTTTTTTGAGACTTTTATTTTCTGTAACCAGATTTTTAATTTCTACCGCATTTCTGACAGCCGTGAGTAAGCGATTCAAGTCTGGAGGTTTAGATATAAAATCATAGGCACCCGACTTCATGGCTTCCACTGCTGTGGATACGTTTCCGTGTCCAGTCAACATAATGAAAGGAACATTAATCCCATCTTCTCTGGCACTTTGCAGTACCTCTACACCATCCATTTTTGGCATTTTAATATCACACAACACCAAATCAAAATACTCCTTTTTCAATGTATTGAGGCCTAACTTTCCGTCCTCACACTGGGTAATAATGTAGTCTTTATTTTCTTCCTCCAAGATGCGAATCAAAACCCTTCTTATGGGCTCTTCATCTTCTATCAATAAAATTTTCTTCATGAGGTTTCTGGCAGATTATTTTTAATGGTAACAACTCTTTGAGGGAAAGGGATCTCGATGTTTAACTCTTTTAATTTTTCGAAAATTTGAAAACGTAGGTCACTTTTTACAATATTAGCCTCAAAGCTTTTGTTCATGGAGAAGAAAAGTTGGAACATCAAGGCGCTATCTCCATAGTCCTCAAATAGTAAGAAAGGTTCTGGTCTTTTTAATACTTTGGGATGACTGTTGGCAATATCAATTACCGTTTCCTTCAACTGCGGAACGTCAGTATTGTAGGCAACACCAAAATGAATAGATTCTTTGGTAAGGGCTCCGTTTTCAGTCCAATTGTAGAGAATAGACGTCAAAAATTTATGATTGGGAATGATCAGTACTTTATTGTCTCTCGTCACCGCTCTCGTGGTTCGCAACATAATATTCTCGACCCTACCGACTTGTCCATCTACTTGTATGACATCTCCAACATGAACTGTTTGATCCATTAAAATTGAAATTCCCGAAAAAATGTCTTGTATTAAAGTTTGCAAAGCCAAACCAATTCCAACCAAAAGGGCTGCAGAAGCCGCAAAAATAGTATTGATTTCAACCCCTATATTATCCAATGCAATTAGGATTACAATCAGATAAATAAAGTAGTTTAAAAAGGTAAAAACACCTTTAAACTTCATCCGAGTGTCAGTGTTCAAGGTTTTGAATACAATTCGTCTAAAAATCTTGAGAATCAAATGCGTTAGAAAAAAAACGGCAATAATGACCAAAATGGACTTTGGAGTAACAATGACGTCACTTCCAATCCTGATCTCATAATTAAAAAAATCAATTATTTTTTGCATGATTACAATTCTACACTAATATACTACAAAAACAAAACCCACCCTTATTTCTAAGGATGGGAAAAAATTGCTATGAAAAAGAAATAACACTGGAATTTAGTGTTGTTCAAATATATATATTTTTTCGTAGATCAAAAGTTTTAGGCAAACATGTCCTTTACTTTTTCAAAAAATGACTTGTCTGATTTATCGGGATTTGGTGCAAAGTTTTCGTCTTCCAACATTTTTTGAAAAAACTGCTTTTGTTCTTTATTGAGTGTCTTTGGAGTCCAGACATTGACATGAACCAAAAGATCTCCTTTTCCATATCCGTTGAGATCGGGTATACCTTTACCTCTCAATCTAAGTGTTTTTCCAGATTGTATTCCAGACTCAAGTTTGATTCTTACCTTACCTTCCATCAAATTAATCTCTTTTGAAACTCCTAAGGCAGCTTCGGCAATGCTGATGTACAAATCGTAATGCAGATGGTTTCCTTCTCTCACAAAAGTATCGTCGTCTTTCTCTTCAATTAAAACCAATAAATCACCAGAAATACCATTTCCAGTAGCTTCATTTCCTTTTCCACTCACCTTCAGTTGCATACCGTCTTCTAAACCTGCAGGTATTTTTATGGCTACCGTTTCTTCGTTTTCAATCATTCCATTGGCATCACTTCCTGCAGGTCGATTAGAGATGATTTTTCCCGATCCATTACATTTGGGACAAGTAGAGGCACTTTGCATTCTTCCCAAAATTGTATTGGTCACACGCATCACTTGGCCTTGGCCTTTACAGGTTCCGCAAGTGGTATAACTAACGCCAGCGGCTTGAACTTTCCTTCTGACTTTGATTTTCTTTTCTACTCCATTAACAATCTCATCAAGGCCAAGCTGAACCCTGATCCTCAAGTTACTTCCTTTACCTCTGGCTTGAGACTGACCAAATCCGCCACCAAATCCACCGAAGCTTCCTCCACCAAATGCACTTCCGAAGATATCCCCAAACTGGCTAAAGATATCATCCATATTCATATTGCCCCCACCAAAGCCTCCAGACTCAAAAGCCGCATGGCCATGCTGGTCATATTGAGATTTTTTTTGAGGATCACTCAGCACTTCATAGGCCTCGGCTGCTTTCTTAAAATTAGCTTCAGCTTGCTTATCTCCAGGGTTTTTATCTGGATGAAATGCGATAGCCTTCTTCCTGTAAGCCTTTTTTATTTCGGCGGCTGACGCCCCTTTGGATAAACCCAATATTTCGTAAAAATCTTCTTTCATATTTTATTGTCCAACGACTACTTTGGGAAATCTAATGATTTTGTCTCCTAGTTGATATCCTTTTTCTGTTACATCTATAATTTTTCCTTTTTGAGAAGCCTCAGGGGCAGGAATAAGTGTAATCGCCTCGTGTACTTCTGCATCGAAGGTATCTCCTACTTTAGTTTCGGTTACAGTCAATCCATTGCTTTTAAGCACATCGCTCAGTTTATTATTAATCAATAAAAAACCCTCTATCTCATTCTCATCAGACGTTTGAACAATAGCCCGTTCGAAATCATCTAATATGGGTAACAAAGAGCTGATGACTTCCTGACCCGCTGTTTTAAAAAGCTCGATCCGTTCTTTAGTAGTGCGTTTTTTGAAGTTTTCAAACTCAGCAAATAACCTAAGGTATTTATCTTTCTCTTGTTTTAGATTTTCATTCAATTCCTCCAGCTGTTGAGACAAATCCACTTTGGCTTCTTTTTTGTCCGCCACAGATTTTTTTGGTTTTACTTTTGCTTTGGGTTTTGACTGTTTCTCTGCCATCGTTTATTATTTTATTTCTACGCTTCAAAATTACTGCCAAGCGTGTTTTTTTGTCAAAATGTCATTCTTTTTTTTTGAATATATTTTCCAATGCCTCTGGTAAAAAAGGAAATTGGAACGAAAAGCCCTTAGATAAAATAAGATTAGCGCTAACTTTTTGACTTCCTAAAATCAATATAGAGCGTTCTCCCATTACTGTTTTGATCAAAAAACTAGGAATATTGGGTAAAAAAACAGGACGGTGCAACACTTTTCCAATGGCTTTCATCATCGTTCTTTGGGAAACGGGATGGGGAGCCACTGCATTAAAAGTTCCCTTCCAATTTTGAACGACAGCTGTCATAAACAATTCCGACAGATCTTCAATATGAATCCAACTTTGCCACTGCTTTCCCGAAGCAAATGCAGTCCCCGAAAAAAGTTTAAATGGAAGGGTCAATTGGGACAATAATCCCTCACCCTTTGCCAAAACCAAGCCAATTCTTAGTATGGATAGATGCGCTGTAAAAGACTCCATGGCTGCGGACTCCTTTTCCCAAGCTATCGTAACCTGCTGTAGAAAATTCTTTTGTTCAACTTCACTGTTTTCATCAAAACTGAGCTCAAAGCTATTAGGGTAAATCCCTATGGCGGAAGCACATAGGATGCTATTCATTTTTATGTTTTGCAGCTCCATTTCCTTTCTCAACAAACGTGAAGTATCCACCCTACTGTCCAAAATCTCTTTTTTGTTTTTGGAAGTCCAAGATTTCGAAATACTGGCACCTGCTAAATGAATGAGGGTGTCGACACCCTCAAAACATCGGCCATCGATTTCTCCTCTTGAGGGATTCCAATAAAACCCTTTGACGCCATCAGAGTCTTTTAATTTATTCTTTTGGGTACTCAGAAAATGTATGGGGATATTTTTTTCTTTGGCCTTAGCCATAATATTTTTTCCGATCAGCCCAGTAGCTCCAGTAACCAATAATTTCATTTATTAAATTTTTAGTTTTATAACAATCATACCAACCTTTTAGCAAACAAATAGAACCTCCGCATCATCATTTTTTAAAGAATTGAATTTTATTGAAGGAAGTTTTAAAAATATTTTTTTACAAAAATAGACTAAACCTCTTTTGTAGCTCTCAACATTTCTCTTTTTCCAGGAGGACCGTCCAATCGCTCAACCTGAAAACCTATTTTTTGTAAAGTACGCCTCACTTCACCCTTTGCGCAATAGCTAACCCAAACACCACCTGGCTGGAGTATATCAAAACAAGTTTGCAAAGCTTTCTCTTGCCACAATTCTGATTGAGCGTGATAGCCAAAGGCATCATAAAATACCACATTGTACTTTTGGGTTGTGGGTAGGGTCAAAAAATCATCTTTAATCTTTTTAAATAAAAAATTGGACTGATTAAAAATCTGATTCCATTCGAGCTCGTGTAGTAGATCAAAAAAATGATGGTGTTTTGGCATTGGAAGAGTGGGTTTCATTTTCAATACCCCGAGCTCTTTTGGTGTTAAGGGATACTTTTCAATCGAAAAATACTCACAGGTCAGACCATGGTCGAATGAGTAAACATAACTTAAATAAGCATTGAGTCCTGTCCCAAGACCCATTTCAAAAACCTTCACATCACTTTTATTATTTTTTTTCAGCCAATGCATCAGTCCTTTTTTAATGTATACATATTGAGATTCGGTTACTGCTCCATGTTTTGAATGGTAGGTCTCTTTTAATTCCTCAATAAATATAGAGGGAGAACCATCCCCCGTTGTAATGATTTTTTTTGGCATTTTTAGATCAGATTAGACTTCTTAAATTCTGTTAATTTATCAATTTCAATATTTATGTTTTTTATCAATCTTAAAAAAAAACTAGTGTAATTAACACATTAGGGGTTAAAAAACCACATATTAATAGAATTTATTAAAACTAAAAAAAGTAATTTTGATACTACTTTTGAAATAAAAATGAAAATAGAGAAAACTTCGGCCTCTAAATTGGCGCATGTGGATTTTGAAAACTTGACTTTTGGGTCTTTTTTTACAGACCATATGTTTGTCTGTAAATACAAAGATGGGCTATGGCAGACCCCCGAAGTTATTCCTTACCAACCATTATCCTTTGAACCGTCAATGAGTGTACTTCATTATGGTCAGGCAGTATTTGAAGGTATGAAAGCATACAAAGATGAACAGGGTAAAGTTTGGCTTTTTAGACCCGATCAAAATTTCAAAAGGATTAATCGTTCTTCGGAGCGACTTCAAATCCCTCAATTTCCTGAAGAATATTTTTTTGAAGGTTTAAATACACTATTGAATTTAGACCATGAATGGATTAAGCCCGGTATTGGGAATTCACTTTACATCCGTCCTTTTGTTTTTTCGAGTCAAGCAGGGGTTCAGGCCTCTCCCTCTAAGGAGTATACTTTTATTATTATTTGTTGCCCTGTAAAGGCCTATTATGGAGGTGAGGTTAATGTATTGATTGCAGAGGAATTTAGCAGAGCTGCCGATGGTGGAATAGGCTTTACTAAAGCTGCAGGAAATTATGCTGCTCAGTTTTATCCCACTGCCTTGGCACAAAAACAGGGCTATCAGCAAATTGTTTGGACCGATGCCAAATCTCATGAATACCTTGAGGAAGCAGGAACCATGAATATTTTTTTTAGAATTGGAGATAAATTAGTTACTGCCCCCACCAATGACCGAATTCTAGATGGAGTAACCCGTAAAAGTGTCATTCAAATTGCAAAAGATTCTGGAATTGAAGTAGAGGTAAGACCAATCAAAATATCAGAGATAGTAGAAGCTTCAGAAAATAATACCCTCAAAGAAATGTTTGGAAGCGGAACAGCCGTAGTGATCAATCCCATTAAGAGTTTTGGCTACCAAGGAATCAACCATAAGCTTCCCGAGATAGAAAACCCCATTTCAGCACAACTAAAAGACAAAATCATGTCCATACAATATAACTTAACCAGCGATCCTTACGGATGGCGTGTAGGAGTAGATTAATCTTTGTTCAATATGTTAGCTATCATTGGTTTAAAATAATTAGGACCCTTTAGCACTTTTCCATCCTCGCGATATATAGGCTTACCGTCAGCTCCCAGCTTACTCATATTACTGCGTTGAATTTCATTGAACACTTCGGTAATTTTATGCTGCATTCCGTGTGAGAGTATGGTTCCACACAATATGTAGAGCATATCACCTAAGGCATCCGCAACCTCAACCATATCATTATTTTGAGCCGCCTCCAGATATTCTTCATTCTCCTCTTTCATCAAGTTATGCCTTAAAAAGATTGTTTGTTGAGGAATATTTACGGTAGGTTGATCCGCAGATTCAATACCAAAGGCTTCATGAAATTGAGCCACTGCATTTAATTCATTTTTAATCATCTGTATATTTTAATAGAATGTAAAGGAGGTCAATGTTTTTTTCTAATTTAGGCAAAAATTAAAAATGTTCAGTCAAGGACAACTATTGTTTGCTGTTTTTTTTGTCATCGCGTTTGTTTCGCTGATGATCTTCTCCTACTGCAAAGATTCTAAAAATCATAAAGTACATTATAAAGGAAGCTTAAAAATATTTATGGTATTCCTTTTGACGATCGGTATTCTATTTATGATCAAATATTTCACCCAGCAAGCCTAAACTAAAATGAAGCAATTGTTAATTGTTTTTATAGGAGGTGGAATGGGAACTGTATTGCGATTCCTGATTGGAAAAGTACTTCCCTACTCTGGGACAGGGTTTCCATGGAACACCTTCTGGGCGAATCTCCTAGGTTGTCTACTTATAGGGCTATTTACCGGCTATATCATTAGGAGCGGCGACGATAGTCAATCTGCTTGGGTTCTTTTTGCAACCATTGGCTTCTGTGGTGGATTCACCACCTTTTCATCTTTTGCTAACGAAAACCTGTCATTTATCCGTTCTGGGGACTATAATATGTTGTTGGCCTACACCCTATTTAGTTTGATTACGGGCATTGTTATGGTTTATGTCGGAATACTGATTGAAAAGTATCTTCACTGATTTTTTGAGTAATTCTCAAAATTTAATCGAATTATTATATTACCCCCATAAATTTAGGGGGTCTTTTTTTTAAAATAATAAAAATAAATTATCATACCCTATTTTTTAGGTGGGTCAATTCTACAATATATACTTTTGAGCAAATTAATAAATATACTATGTTATATCTTTCACTAATCAACACGACAACAGCGGTAGAAGTCAACGATGACTTTACCATGCTGTGGATTCTATTATCAGGTATTTTGGTTTTCTTTATGCAAGCTGGGTTTACACTAGTAGAATCAGGATTTACCCGTTCAAAGAATGCGGTAAACATTTCAATGAAAAACATCCTTGACATTTCCGTAGGAACACTTTCCTATTGGTTCATTGGTTATGGATTAATGTATGGTTCGTCCAATGGTTGGATTGCTACTTCCGACATTTTCTTCAATCCAGGAGATGGACCTCATGATGTTTTCTTTCAGACCGTATTTTGTGCAACAGCAGCAAC
>Ga0209603_1001845_pt1 | contig 21074 bp, 19 predicted proteins | sample COGITO_mtgs_1206_FD_184812 | JGI IMG/M metagenome (GOLD analysis project Ga0209603, IMG submission 184812) | Pelagic marine microbial communities from North Sea - COGITO_mtgs_120607 (SPAdes) (version 2) | ecosystem: Environmental > Aquatic > Marine > Epipelagic ... | reverse complement strand
GTGAGCTACATTAATATAGTCGTAATCTGAAAGGAAAGTTTTGAAACCAGACCTCACCACAGGGTGGGGGTCAATGATTAGTAGGTTAATCATAATTTGGGGCGAATTATAAAATCAATATTAAACTTACTAAATATTTTCGAAATGAGCTACGTCATAAAAGTGAAAGGGGGATTTGACAAACAGGGATAGGATTCATTTTATGTTGATTTTGTTGATTAAAATTCTTGTAAATTCTAATAATATCAAGCTGCTCTTGATCGAGTCCTTTAAGGCTAGGATTTATCTCGATTTGTTTCATGGCCCATTCTAGGTCATTATAATTGGCTCCCATTTGTTCTTCGTCGGTTCTATTATCACTCCATAAGCCATCTGTGGGAGCTGCCTTTTGAATGGATTCTATTATGCCAAGGTGTTGCGCCAATTCATAAACCTCTGACTTTAATAAGTCGGCAATGGGACTCAAGTCAACTCCTCCGTCTCCATATTTGGTATAGAAGCCCACTCCAAAATCCTCAACTTTATTTCCTGTTCCCGCAACTAAATAGCGGTGTAGAGCAGCAAAATAATACAGTGTTGTCATTCTCAACCTTGCTCTTGTGTTGGCTAAACTGAGCAATTGCTCATCTTTTTTATGGGTAGTCGGAAGACCCGATACAAAACTTTCAAAGACGGCAGTAAGAGAAATATTTTGATGGGTAACATTATCGAATTTACCCTCTAACCACTCAATGTGTTCATTGGCTCTAGAAACCTGTTTTGTGTCTTGATGAATTTCCATTTCCACACATAATACGGGTGCATTTGTTAGACTGCATAGGGTTGAAGTGACCGCAGAATCAATTCCACCCGAAACACCGACTACAAAACCATTCATTTTTGATTTTCTTTGATAATCCTTCAGCCATTCAACGATGTGGCTCACTATTTTTTCAGGTGCTTTCATTTGTTACTATTTATCATTTTAATTGGTCATGTGTCAAGGAGACTTGATTTGGATATGAATCATCCAAGTTTGTCATTTCGCTTTGTAATTTTAATTAATTATAGATGTTTCATTTTTTTTAGTAAAGACCGCTTACATTTGTATATCGAAGTTACATTGGAATAAAAATAAATCCAATTAAATGAGATTGATTATTAGCCCAACCATCAGAATATTTACAGTACTCTCCCTTTTTTCAGTCGTTATTGGCTGTAAAAATGTTGATTCTGAGTCCTCCAGAATTCTTTCCATACCCATGGAATTTAAGATTGAAAGGTTTGACAGGGAGTTTCACTTGTCTGAGAATAAGGACATTCCTAAATTGAAAGCCCGTTATCCTTTTCTTTTCCCAGAGAAGTTTAAAGATAGTGTATGGGTTAAAAGACAAAAAGACACTTTACAACTGCTTCTATTGGAAAATGTGGATGATAAATTTCCCTCAATGGAACCCTTAGAGGAGTCCTTGGGGTATCTTTTTAAACATTTAAAGTACTACTTCCCTAAGACGAAAACTCCAAGAGTAATTGGAGTAATCAACAATGTAGATTATCAAAGCAAAACGATTTATACAGATTCACTCTTACTTATTTCTTTGGATACTTATTTGGGGACCAACCATCACTTGTACGAGGGTATTCCGCAATACATACGTCAAGAAATGGATGTTAATTATCTTAGTTCTCATGTGGCTGAAAAATTTGTTGAACATAAAATACCCCCCACCAAAGACAGATCTCTTTTGTCCCAGATGATTTTTCACGGAAAAAAAATCTATCTCAAAGATTGGGTTTTACCTCGGTTGACCAATGCCCAAAAAATGGGATATACCGATGACCAATTGCAATGGGTGGTTGACAATGAAGTATATATGTGGCAATATTTTGTCGAAAAACAACTTTTATTTAATACGGACACTGCTTTGTTGCAGCGGTTTATTGAGCCTGGACCTTTTTCAAAATTTTATTTAGAAATAGATAACGAATCGCCAGCTAGGATTGGTGTTTGGTTGGGATGGCAAATTATTAAATCCTACATGGATCGATATCCCAATACTGAAATTCAGGCCCTTCTCAATCTTCCTGCCCAAACCCTATTTTCGAAATCCAATTACAAACCAAGAAGATAATGGCAAAAAAAACGAGCCCAATTAGTATAGAGGTTACTGTAGACGAAAATAAAATCCCAGAAAAAATCATTTGGTCTGCTCCAGATGGTGGTGTGGAGGACGAAGTGGCACAAGCCATGCTATTAGCGTTTTGGGATGGCCAAAATCAAGAAACCTTGAGAATGGATTTGTGGGTCAAAGAGATGCCTGTGGATCAAATGAAAATGTTTTTCCATCAAACGCTATTGACCATGAGTGATACCTATCTCCGGGCTACTCAAGATGAAAAAATGACCGCAACCATGAAGGATTTTTGTGATTATTTTGCCGAAAAACTCAATCTAAAAAAAGACAATTAAAACTTAGGAATACTTTCGTTTATCTCATGAATGTATCCCAAAAGTTCATCGCGACCCAATCTTTTTTCTGATGAGGTAATAAAATACTTAGGAAGGCTTTCCCAGTCCTCTTTTAATTTTTCTAAGTAGTCCGAAACCTTTTTTTCGATTTCCCGCTCTTTAATTTTGTCTGCTTTGGTAAAAACAATTGTAAAAGGAATGTAATTTTCGCCTAGCCAGCGCATAAAATCTAGATCGGGCGTTTGGGGCTCGTGACGGATGTCGATTAAAAGAAAGGCGGACACTAATTCTTTTCTTTTATTGAAGTAGTCGGTAATAAACTTCTGGAAAGTTTTTTTCTGAGTTTTAGAAGCTCTCGCATACCCATATCCTGGGAGGTCCACTAGATGCCATTTGTTGTTGATTAAAAAATGATTAATCAATTGGGTTTTGCCTGGGCGAGAGGAAGTTTTGGCCAATCGCTTTCGGTTGCACAACATATTGATCAGAGAGGACTTACCTACATTGGATCTGCCAATAAAGGCATATTCAGGTAATTTGCTTTTAGGACAGTGATCAACCCTAGTGTTGCTCACCACAAACTCGGCATGGGCAACGTTCATTTCGAAAATTTAAATATTGTATTTTTTCAACCAAGAATCCATGATCTCATTGAATCGGTCTGGATGTTCCATCATGGGAGCATGACCACATTTGTCAATCCAATACAAATCTGAATTGGGGAGCAATGCGTTAAATTCATTAGCTACATTGGGAGGAGTAACACCATCTTGGGCTCCCCAAATGATCGCTGTGGTTGTGTGCATACTGGGTAAGTCTTTGGCCATGTTATGACGAATAGCACTTTTGGCGATGGCCAATGTTCTGATCAACTTACTTCTGTCATTAACAGATTCAAACACTTCGTCTACAATTTCTTTAGTTGCTATTTTAGGATCATAAAAGACCTCTTCGCTTTTGGCTTTGATGTATTCGTAATTCCCTCTTTTGGGATAGCCATCACCCATGGAATTCTCATAAAGGCCTGAGCTGCCCGTGATGATGAGTCCTTTAACTTTTTCGGGATGGAATTTAGCATATAGCAAAGCTACATGTCCCCCCAAAGAATTTCCCAAAAGCACAACTTCCTTAAGTTTTTTGAAATTCAGAAAACCATCTAAAAATTCAGCGAGATTTTTTACCGTAGAATTAATCAAGGGTAAATCATAAACTGGCAATTCTGGAACCAAAATTTTGTATCCTTTACTGGGGAAATAATCCATTACTCCCTCAAAATTGCTCAATCCTCCCATCAAACCGTGCAAAATGACTACTGGGGTGCCTTCTCCTAATTCTATGTATCTGTAGTTGGCCTCAGTAATTATTTTTTTATCAACCATCATAATTAAATAATTTCAAAGATATACAATTCGCTTGGATGATTTGTATTTAATTTTTTTACTGCTTTAATATGAAAGTGGGAGTTAAGTGGTAGAACTTATTAACAATGTGGTATTTAGTGGTAAAAAGTGGTAAAATTACTTTATATTTGATAGAAATTGATACATCAATAGTATGCAGCATTTTATCGGAACATACGAATGTAAGGCCGACGTAAAGGGACGTATTATGCTCCCTGCTGCATTAAAAAAGCAACTTTCAAACCATCTTAACAAAAGCTTTGTCATCAAAAGAGCTGTTTTCAACAACTGTTTAGAGTTGTATCCTTTGGATCAATGGGAAGGCTTGATGGAAAAAGTGAACCAACTTAACCGTTTCAATAAAAAAAATAATGATTTTATCCGTCGATTTACGGCGGGTGTAAAATTATTAGAGATTGATGCTACGGGAAGATTACTAATTCCTAAAGATTTGACCAATCATGCCAATATCACTAAAGAAGTAGTCGTTTCTTCGGTTGTCAATATTCTAGAAATCTGGGATAAAGGGTCATATGAAAAAGCAATAGATGAAGCAACTACGGATTTTGCTGCTTTAGCAGAGGAAGTAATGGGAAATCAAAATGAAGACAATTTATCATAAACCCGTCATGCTTGAAGAAGCCATTCAAGGATTGGAAATCAATCCCGATGGGATTTATGTCGATGTTACCTTTGGAGGAGGTGGACATTCGAGAGCCATACTCAAAAAACTTTCCAAAGAGGGGAGGTTGTTGGCTTTTGATCAAGATGAAGCAGCGCAGCAAAATATAATTTCAGATGAAAGGTTTCAATTGATCAATGGAAATTTCAGTCATCTCAAAAGACATTTAAAGTTCTACGGCATCTCCATCGTTGACGGTATTCTGGCCGATTTTGGAGTTTCTTCCCATCAATTTGACTCGGGGTCAAGAGGTTTTTCTACCCGATTGGAGGGGCCATTGGACATGAGAATGAATGCTCAAAACGAATTGAGTGCCTATGAGGTGGTTAATGAATACAGTTCGGAGGAATTACAACGCATTTTTAAATCGTATGGAGAATTACGCATTGCCAAAAAATTAGCTGATTTAATTGTAGCGCAAAGAAAGCAAGCCCCTTTGGAAACGACTCAGGCTTTGGTCAATTTACTGGCTCCTACTTTACCAAAGCATGTGTTTAATAAAATCATAGCCCAAGTTTTTCAAGCCATAAGAATTGAGGTCAATGCTGAGTTGGACGTCATAAAATCCTTTCTGGAACAGTCTGTAGGGCTGCTCACAAAAGGAGGTAGAATGGTCTGTATTTCTTATCACTCTTTGGAGGATCGATTGGTGAAATTGTTTATTCGCGAAGGAAAGTTTGAAGGAAAAGCAGAATCAGATCTGTATGGAAATAGAAACTTGCCCTTAAAAAAGGTGGGCAATTTGCAAATCCCCTCGGATGAAGAGATCAAAGAGAACGGTAGGGCAAGAAGCGGGAAACTTAGAATTGCAGAGAAAGTATGAAAAAACTATTGTCCATATTGAGAATGGAATTTCTGGTAAATGACGTTGCTTTTAAAAATTGGCGCATGATTCTTTTTTTATCTGTTTTATCCCTAGTAATGATCGCCAGTGGTCATGCAGCAGATCGTAAGATTTTTCAAATCGCCCAATTGAATGACGACATAAAAATGTTGAAGAGTGAATTTGTGGAACAGCGTACTGCACTGATGAATTTAAAAATGGAAACCAAAATCATGAAGCAACTTCGTCCATTGGGAATTGGTCCTGCAAAGACTCCACCTATTAAAATCATAGTAAAAGAATAGTGATGGAGTATAAAAAGAAAAACATAATGAGCCGTACCTATTTGGTCGCTTTTGGATTAATGATATTCTCTTTTTTACTGATTGCCAAATTGGTTCACATCCAGTTTTCGGAGGGAGATAAATACAGAGCCATAGCTTCCCAACGGACACTTAAAAAAGACATACTCCAACCCAGTAGGGGGAATATTTTCGCAGATGACGGGAGCATATTGGCCACCTCTATGGCTCGATATGAAGTCCGATGGGATGCAGCTGTCCCTTCCAAAAAATTATATCAAAAACACCACAATCAATTGATCATTGGTTTGTCTGAGATATTGGGTGTTTCTAAAAAATACATTTCAAACAAATTAAATAATGCTGTAAGTGAGCAGAATAGGTATTTGTTGATTGCCAAAGACCTGACCTATTCTCAACAGAAAAAAATCAAAGCGCTACCTCTTTTTAATCGACCCTCATACAGTGGAGGATTGATCATAGAACACGCTATGGTCAGAGAACATCCATTAGGTAAAATAGCCGAAAGAACAGTGGGGAGAGTGACCGAGAAAAAACAAGGTGGTTACAGACGTGTTGGATTAGAGGGTGCTTTTAGTCAATATCTCGAAGGAGAAGCGGGTCAGCGATTAAAGCAAAAAATAGCGGGGGGACAATGGAAACCCATCAATGATCTTAATGAAAAAGAGCCTACAGAAGGTTTTGATATTCATACCACCATCAATGTCAATATTCAAGATATTGCTCACAGTGCATTGTTGGAGCAATTGGAAAAATTTAAAGCTGCCCACGGTACTGTTGTAGTTATGGAAACCCAAACGGGAAAAATCAAAGCCATTGCCAATTTGGGTAGAACAAAAGTGGGGACTTATTACGAAAAGTTGAACTATGCAGTGGGTGAGTCCCACGAACCAGGCTCCACCTTCAAGCTAATGGCCATGGTTGCTGCTTTAGAGGATAAAGTAGTTGATGAAAATACGATGATCTCCACTGGCAGAGGAGAACTTACTCTTTTCAAGAGATTTAAAGTGAGAGATTCTAGAAAAGGAGGCTACGGAACCATTTCTGCTGCTAAAATTTTTGAAGTTTCTTCCAATACAGGTATGGTCAAAATCATTAATGATAACTATGGTAAAAACCCAAGTAAATTCGTCAATCGATTGTACAACATGGGAATCAATAAACCCTTGGGTCTGTCTATAACAGGAGAGGGTATCCCAAAAATTCCTCACCCCGATGACAAAGATCAGTGGGATCAATTGGATCTCCCCTGGATGGCCTATGGTTATGGTGTTGCTTTGACGCCGCTCCAAACCCTTGCTTTTTACAATGCCATTGCCAATAACGGAGAAATGGTAAAGCCTAGGTTTATCGAAAAAATTGAATCCTTCGGAGAAACACCAGATCAAACTTTTGGAAAAATTGTTTTGAACCCTTCGATTTGTTCTCAGTCAACTATTGATAAGGTCAAAAAGATGATGTTCAATGTGGTTGATAAAAAATGGGGTACTGCCCACAATATCAAAGACAAGGAACTCAGCATTGCAGGAAAAACGGGAACCTGTCAGTTAGATTACAATCAAGAAGGAAAAGATGTACAATATGCAGCCACTTTTGTGGGGTATTTCCCTTCCGATAAACCTCAATACTCTTGTATTGTTGTAATTCAAAGACCCGATAAAAAATTGGGCTATTACGGATCGACTGTTGCAGCACCGGTCTTTAAGAAAATTGCAAAAAAAATCAACAATGCACTGCCCAAAACCATTCGTATCCATCCCGATCAGGTCAACCAATTGTCTTCAAGAGTAGCAAATGTAAAACCCTCAGGGGAAGTTATACCCGATTTAAGAGGTTTGACGCCAATGGAGGCCCTATTTATTTTGGAGCCTATGGGATTGAAAGTGATCATTAAAGGAAAAGGAAAAGTCAAAAAGCAATCCCTTAAAGCAGGGAAGCGATATAAAATCAATCAAATAATTGTTTTAGAACTGTCTTGAAAAAGCTAAAAGAAATATTATACAAAGTTTCCATTGAAGGAATTTCAGGTTCTACGGCTATCGATGTTGGTAATATTTCTATTGACTCTAGAGATGTTATGAAAGACGATATGTATGTGGCCATTACGGGAACACAGCTTGATGGACATCAGTTTATTGGTCAAGCCATCGCTTCAGGAGCAAAATCCATCCTTTGTGAAACGCTACCTGAAAATTTAGAAGCAGCGGTAGTTTACATTCAGGTAAAAGATACTAGATCGGCTTTGGGCTGGGTGGCTGCCAATTTTTACGACAATCCCTCTTCTCAATTAGAACTCATAGGAGTTACGGGCACCAACGGAAAGACTTCAATTGCCACTTTATTATTCGATTTATTTACACTCGACTCAACCAGCGCAGGACTGATCTCCACCATGGCCATTCAATATGGAGAAAATAGGATAACTGCTACTCATACGACTCCCGATCCACTAACCATCAACAAACACCTCAGGGAGATGGTAGATCATGGAGTTGAATACTGTTTTATGGAGGTTTCCTCCCATGGTATTGATCAGAAAAGAATTGCTGGATTAGTATTCAAAGGAGCAGTTTTCACCAACCTTACCCATGATCATTTGGATTATCATCCTACTTTCAAAGCCTACCGTGATACGAAAAAAATACTATTCGACTCCTTGCACGAAACTGCTTTTGCGTTGATCAATGCGGATGACAAAAATGCTAAAGTAATGGTTCAGAATTGTAAAGCAAAAATACATACCTACGCCCTGCATCGCTTTGCAGAATTTTCTGCTCAAGTATTAGAAAGCCAGTTCAAAGGCATGCTCTTAAAAATTAATCAAAAAGAGATTTGGACTCAGATGCTCGGCGAATTCAATGCTTATAACATTTTAGCAGTTTATGCCGTTTCACAACTCTTGGGAAAAGACGAATGGGAAAGTTTGAAGTCTATTAGTCAATTAAAAAGTGTAGCGGGGAGATTCCAAACTTTTGAGACCCCCAATAAAGTTATGGTAGTGGTGGACTATGCCCATACACCCGATGCCCTCAAAAATGTTTTGATGACCATCAATAAGATAAGAACCCAAAATGAAAGTTTGATTACTGTTGTGGGTTGTGGAGGAAATAGAGACCAAGAGAAAAGACCCATGATGGGTTTCATAGCCGCTCAGCTGAGTTCCAAAGTACTTTTTACTTCAGACAATCCCCGTGATGAAGATCCTGATCGTATTATAAAACAAATGACTGAGGGAGTTGATCCAGTGGATTACAAAAAAACAATGAGCATTTCCCATCGGAAAGAAGCTATCAAAGTGGCTTATCAACTATCGCAACCTGGAGACGTTGTTCTTATTGCGGGAAAAGGTCACGAAAATTATCAAGAAGTCAAAGGTCAAAGACTCCCTTTCGATGATTATGAAATTGCTCAAGAAATATTTTCAAAAACCCCTTAACCTATGCTATACTACCTGTTTGAGTTTTTAGAGCAAAAGTTTCAGTTCCCTGGAGCGACGCTATTTCAATTCCTCACTTTTAGGGCGTCTTTGGCCATCATCCTCTCTTTGTCATTTACATTGATCTGTGGAAGGATGATTATCCAATTTTTACAAGCCAAACAAATTGGTGAATCGATAAGAGATTTGGGCTTAGAGGGTCAAAGTGAAAAAAAAGGAACCCCAACCATGGGAGGGATCATCATCATTTTGGGGACTTTACTGCCTGTCCTCTTATTGGCTCAATTGAACAATATTTATATTCTTTTGCTTATCGTGACTACCCTTTCTATGGGCGCCATTGGGTTAATCGATGATTACATTAAAATATTTAAGAAAGATAAGGAAGGTCTTCAAGGCAAATTTAAAATTGCAGGTCAATTAGTATTGGGACTCTTAGTGGGCTCTGTCCTGTATTTTCATCCTAGCGTAACCGTAAAAGAAGAACTTAGGTTGATAAGCACAGAAAAATCTGTTAGTATTCAGGAGGTGTTTACACCCGAAAAAAAGTCGACTCTAACGACCATTCCACTGTTTAAAGACAATGCTTTTGATTATTCAGATTTACTCACTTGGATATCTCCTGATCTTAAAAAATACACTTGGTTGGTATTCATTCCTATTGTCGTTTTTATCATTGTGGCCGTGTCCAATGGTGCTAATTTGACCGATGGAATTGATGGATTGGCAGCGGGTTCTTCTGCCATTATGGTTTTGGCCTTGGGTATTTTTGCTTGGGTTTCTGGAAACCTGATTTTTTCAAATTATCTCAACATCATGTACATACCCAAGGTAGGTGAGGTAGTGATTTTTGTAGCTGCGTTTTCTGGTGCTTTGATTGGATTTTTATGGTACAATACCTATCCTGCTACAGTTTTTATGGGAGATACAGGGAGTCTTACCATTGGAGGGGTCATAGCCGTAATTGCCCTTATTGTCAGAAAAGAACTTTTAATCCCACTGCTTTGTGGTATTTTCTTAATAGAGAACCTGTCAGTGGTCATTCAAGTGGGATATTTCAAGTATACGCGTAAAAAAACAGGGGTTGGTAAAAGGATATTCAAAATGGCACCACTTCACCACCACTATCAAAAATTAGGATTTCACGAAAGCAAGATCGTTACCCGATTTTGGATTATTGGAATTTTACTGGCTGTATTGTCCATTGTAACCCTTAAAATCAGATGATGGGAGAGAAAATTGTCATTTTGGGTGCAGGAGAAAGCGGGAAAGGAACCGCTATATTGGCCAAAAAACAAGGCTTTCAGGTTTTTGTATCCGATCAGGGTAGTATCTCACAACCCACCAAGAACTTGTTCGATCGTTTGGAAGTTGAATGGGAGGAAAACACCCATACTCTTTCCAAAATGAAAGATGCACAATACATCATGAAAAGCCCGGGAATTTCCCAAGCGATCCCGTTGGTTCAATCCCTTGAAGCCTTTGATATTCCGGTGGTTTCTGAAATAGAATTTGCTTCAAAATACACCAATGCAACATTAATTGGTATCACAGGTAGTAATGGAAAAACTACCACCGCAATGTTGACCTATCAAATACTGAACGATGCTGGATTCGATGTGACTTTAGCAGGAAACATAGGCAAAAGTTTTGCCAAAGAGGTAGCCGAAAATGATTCTCAATTTTACGTTTTAGAAATCAGCAGTTTTCAATTAGATAATATCGTCAATTTCTCCCCCCATATTGGTGTAATTACCAATATTACTCCCGATCATTTGGATCGATACAATGATGATTTTGGCCAATATCTGAAGTCCAAACTTCGTATCAACGAAAATCAAACGGAACGTGATTTTCTTTTGTTCAATGGAGATGATCCAGAATTAAATACTGCTGTACAGAATATTATCACGGATTCCCAACTCCACCAATTTGGTTTACAAAATAAAAACACCAATACCACTTATATAGAAAACGATCATATCGTGATCGAAACAAAAAAGAACAAAACAATGATAGATACAATGGAATTTTCTTTAAAAGGAAGGCATAATCTTCTGAATGCCATGGCAGCCTCTACGGTTGCTCACTTACTAGAAGTTAGCAAAGAAACCATACGTGAGAGTTTACTAAACTTTAAGGGCGCTCCTCACCGATTGGAACCTGTCTTGAAAATTCAAAACATCAGATATATCAACGACTCTAAGGCAACCAATGTCAATGCGGTCTATTTTGCTTTAGAAAGTATGAGCGCTCCTACGGTTTGGATTGTAGGGGGGGTAGACAAGGGCAATGATTACGAAATGCTCTATCCCTTGGTCAGAGAAAAAGTTAAAGCAATTATTTGTTTAGGAGTCGATAATCAAAAAATCATCGATGCATTTCAACCCATTACAGACCTTATGGTGGAGACACAATCCATGAAGGAAGCGGTTTTGATCGCCAACAAAATTGCTCAGAAAAATGAAAACGTTTTGCTTTCACCTGGCTGCGCTAGTTTTGATCTTTTTCAAAATTATGAAGACAGAGGTAATCAATTCAAGCAAGCGGTCAAAGAATTATAAATATGGTAAATGAGAAATAAAAATAATATTATTCTGGGTGATCGGGTACTTTGGGTAGCCTTGGCTTTGCTTTCTATTTTTTCATTTCTTCCAGTGTTTAGTGCCAGTTCGAATTTGACCTATGTAGTGGGTCAAGGTACTCCATGGAGCCATTTACTCAAGCATTTTATTGTTTTAGTTTTTGGTTTTGGCTTGATGTATGCGCTTCACAAAACACCTTATCAGTATTTCAAAGGAATATCCATATTGGCCCTACCATTGGTTGTGTTATTGCTTATTTATACTGCCTCTCAAGGCAACCTTATTGCTGGGGCCAATGCCAATCGTTGGATCAGAATTCCCATTGTGGGGCTGAGTTTCCAAACCTCCACTTTAGCTTCCATTGTGTTGTTGTCCTATGTAGCTCATTTGATGTCGAAAGAAAACCCCAAACTGTTCCGATTAAAAACTTCTATCGTTCCACTATGGCTCCCAGTATTCCTTATTGTTTTATTGATTTTGCCTGCCAATTTATCTACGGCAGTACTGCTGTTTTTTACCATCCTTATTTTGGTGTTTTTGGGAGGATATCCCATCAAGTACCTGCTGGGTATTTTGACTATGGGTTTCTTTATGGTTTTACTTTTTATTTTGGTCGCCAAGGCATATCCTGATTGGGTACCCAACCGTATTGATACTTGGGTCAGTAGAATAGAAAACTTTAGTAGTAGTGAAGACATTGGCGGGAATTACCAAATTGAAAGGGCCAAGACTGCCGTCGCCACAGGTGGTCTTTTGGGATTGGGAGCCGGAAAAAGTGTTATGAAAAATTTCTTACCACAGAGTTCCTCCGATTTTATTTATGCCATCATAGTAGAAGAATTTGGATTGGTAGGCGGAACAGCTTTGATTTTGTTGTATCTCATTGTGTTGTTTAGAATTGTTGTCATTGCCCATAAATCTGATACGGTCTATGGAAAACTATTGGTTTTGGGATTGGGATTGCCAATAATTATCCAAGCATTTGTAAATATGGCAGTTGCCCTTCAGGTATTTCCAGTAACAGGACAAACTCTTCCTCTGATCAGCAGTGGAGGGACGGCTGCATGGATGACCTGTATTGCCTTTGGTATGATTCTCAGTGTGAGTGCTGGCCAAAAAATAGATGAAAACACATCGAAGGAATCTGAAGATAAAAATGAAAATCCTTTAACCATTCTCAGTGAAGCCCTATAAAATCATCATATCAGGAGGAGGAACGGGGGGACATTTGTTTCCAGCGTTGGCCATTGCAGATGAGTTTCAGTCGCGATACTCAAATGCTGAAATTCTGTTTGTTGGTGCTTTAGGTAGAATAGAAATGGATAAAGTCCCAAAAACAGGCTACAAAATCATCGGTCTTTGGATTGATGGTTTGCAACGGTCTTTGTCGATTAGAAACTTAATTTTTCCTATAAAATTATTTTTGAGTTTACTCAAATCCATTGCTATCCTCCTGAGATTTAAACCTAATGTGGTGGTGGGAACGGGAGGATATGCCAGTGGGCCTTTACTTTTTATGGCTAGCTTGTTAAAAATCCCAACGCTCATTCAGGAGCAAAACTCTTATCCTGGAATTACCAATAAGCTTTTGTCTAAAACCGTAAAAACTATAGCGGTGGCTTATGAGGGCTTGGAAAGATATTTTCCGATTGAAAAATTGAATTATACGGGAAACCCCATTCGTCAAACCATTGCCGATACTAAGGTTAAAACTGCAGTAGGCAAGGCCTTTTTTGAACAGATTTCAGGAAAGCCTACGCTGGTTATTTTGGGGGGAAGTTTGGGAGCAAGAAGAATCAATCAGTTGATTGCAACCCATTTAAATACCTTCAAAAAATATGGGTTACAATTGATTTGGCAGTGTGGCTCACTATATTATGATCATTATAAAAAATACCAATCAGATACGGTTAAAATCATGCCATTTGTATCTGAGATGGATCAACTCTATGCTGCTGCAGACATGATTATTTCTCGATCGGGGGCTGCAACACTATCGGAATTGTGCTGTGTGGCCTGCCCCGCTTTATTGATTCCCTCTCCCAATGTAGCCGAGAATCACCAATACCACAATGCCAAAGCATTGGTCGATCGAGGAGCTGCTTTGCTCATTATAGAAAAAGATTTGGATCGGGATTTTGAAACTGTTTTGATTCAACTTCTCGATGTAAAAAAGCAAAAGGAAATGACAGATCATTTAAAAAAAATGGCACAACCAGAGGCTACCTCTCGAATTGTTGATTTAATTGAAGAACTGATATAAATGAATCAAAAAGAAGGTAAATATTATTTTTTAGGCATTGGAGGCATAGGTATGTCTGCTCTGGCTAAATACCTTTTTGATTTGGGAAATAAGGTAATGGGGTACGATAAAACCCCCAGTCCCATTACTTCTCAATTGATGAATCATGGAATCTCAGTGGTGTTTGACGAGTCGGTTTCTGTCATTCCGAAAGAATATCAGGAGGAGGACACACAAATCGTTTTTACCCCTGCTATTCCTGAAGATAATACACAGCTTCAATATTTTATTGAACAAGGAAATCAGGTTAAAAAAAGAGCTGTAGTTTTGGGAGAAGTTACTAATACCACTACGGTTTTCGCTATCGCAGGCACCCATGGAAAGACGACTACAGCTTCTTTTTTAACTCACTTGTTTGATCATTTGAATTTAGAATTCACTTCTTTTTTGGGTGGAATTATGAATGCATATCAAAGTAACCTAGTGCAAAAAGGCAATCGCTTTTCTATTGTTGAAGCCGATGAATACGATCGTTCTTTTTTACAATTATCCCCAGATTTTGCTTGTATTACCGCGATGGATGCCGATCATTTGGATATCTATGGAAATCACGACAACATGAAAAAAGCCTTTACTCAATTTTCACAATTGGTAACTCATAAAACAGTTGTAGCCCAAGGGATTGATTTGGGAGATTTCACCTATGGAATTTCAGAAGAGACAAGTTATGGTGTTAAAAATATTCGCTTGAGCGATCAAGGGTATCATTTTGATCTGGTTACGCCAAAAGAAACCCATGAGGATATTTATCTTAACGCCATTGGACAGCACAATTTATCTAATGCCATTGGAGCTTTGGCAATTGTGGATGTTGCAGGTTTTCCATTAGCTGACGCATTGCCTGCACTGGAAAATTTTGGAGGTATTCATCGCAGAATGGAAGTTTTTAGTTTCGGAAATAAAACCGTAGTAGACGATTATGCACACCACCCAGAGGAGATTAAGGCGGTACTGAAAACGGTTGCTGAATTCTATCCTGATAAAAAGAATATGGTAGTTTTTCAGCCTCATTTGTTTTCTCGTACTCAGGACTTTATGGAAGCCTTTGCACAGGTCTTAGATCAATTTGATGAAATTGTTTTGATGGATATTTATCCTGCCCGAGAAAAGCCCATTGCAGGGGTTACTTCTGACGTGTTATTAGAACGTTTAAAAAATCAAAATAAAAGAAAAATTAATAAGGAGGATTTCCAAACTACCATTGCCGGTTCTGAAGCAGATTTGATCTTGGTTTTGGGTGCTGGAGACATTGGAATTTACCTTCAGGAATTAAAAAAAACAGCATAAATGGATTTGAAAAAATACTTCTTTTTTGTCACTGTTTTAATCATGATGTTATTGGTGACAGCTTTTGCTCATTTGAGGAATGATGGGCGTTATGTTGAGAAAATGAATGTAACTTTTAAATCAGAAGTACCTCGATTTTTAAACGACTCGCTCGTTAATAAATTGTTAATACAAAACAAAGGGGAGCTACCGTGGAAGGCTAAAGATAGTTTAGTTTTGAGTATGCTTGAAACCTTATTAGAAAAGAATCCTTATGTCGATAACGCCGAAGTTTTTCATTTTCAACAAGGGATTTTAGGCGTAAGTATTCAAGAAAAAAAAGCGGTTGTGAGAGTTCAGACATCTAATCCATACTATTTGGATAAATCTGGAGACCTTTTTCCAATTTCCAAAAATTATACTCCAAAAGTTCCCTTGTTTATGGGGACACTTAAAGAAGCGCAAAAGCAGCATCTTTTATCATTGATAGATCAATTAAATGCTGACCCTTTTGTTCGGGATGAACTGGCTTCAATCCATTATCGATCCGATTCCTATTTTATAGGTTTGCGATCGTATGGTTTTGAAATCGAACTTGGGACCTTAGGTAGGATGAGCGAAAAGCTTTCTAAATTGAAAGTTTTTTGTGCCTATCACGACAACCACCCAATGGAAAGGAAATATACCCTGATCAATTTAAAATTTAAAAATCAAGTAGTTGGATCTTAAATCAACCATATGAATTATTCAAATATTTCTGTAGGACTCGATATTGGAACGACCAAAATCGTTGCAATGGTGGGTGACAAAAACGAATTCGGAAAAGTAGAAATCCTAGGTATAGGAAAATCTAAAAGTCTTGGAGTTCACAGGGGGGTGGTAAACAACATTACCCAAACCATTCAATCCATTCAACAAGCGGTAGAAGAGGCCAAAGTGGTTTCTGGTCAAGAAATCAGTGAAGTGGTAGTTGGGATTGCTGGGCAACACATCAGAAGTTTGCAACACAGTGATTATATTACCCGTTCGAATCCTCAAGAGGTCATTTCACAAGAAGATGTAGAACGCCTCATTCAGCAGGTGTACAAATTGGTCATGTTGCCTGGCGAGGAGATCATACATGTACTTCCACAGGAGTATAAAGTCGATGGTCAGGCTGAAATCAAAGAACCCATCGGGATGTATGGTGGAAGATTAGAAGCCAATTTCCACGTGGTGGTAGGACAAGTTTCTTCAATCAAAAATATTGGCAGATGTGTAAAAAGTGCAGGCCTATCTATGGGTAATATTACTCTTGAACCTTTGGCTTCGTCCGAGGCGGTATTGAGTCAGGAGGAAAAAGAAGCGGGGGTGGCATTGATCGATATTGGTGGAGGAACTACAGACCTTGCCATTTTTAAAGATGGAATTATTCGCCACACAGCGGTAATCCCTTTTGGTGGAAACGTTATAACGGAAGACATTAAGGAAGGTTGTTCCATTATTGAAAAACAAGCAGAACTGCTTAAGGTTAAATTTGGATCGGCTTGGCCAGGAGAAAACAGGGATTCAGAAATTGTTTCTATTCCTGGACTTAGAGGAAGGGAGCCTAAAGAAATATCTCTTAAAACCCTATCCAAGATTATCAATGCGCGTGTTGTAGAAATCATGGAGCAAGTGTATTTAGAAATCAAAAACTATGGTCACGATGATCAAAAGAAAAAACTGATTGGTGGGGTCGTATTGACTGGTGGAGGAAGCCAACTGAAGCACCTTAAGCAATTGGTGGAATACATCACTGGGATGGATACCCGTATTGGATATCCTAGTGAACATTTGGCTGGAGACACTCAAAAATCGGAAACCAGCCCCATTTTGGCAACTGCAGTAGGTCTTTTGATGAATGCACTGGATCAGCAAGAGAAAAATGATTTTGAAAGTCCCGTTTCTGAGGAGAACGAAATGGTGGAAGATGAGAATGGAGAAGTGCCACCGCCAAGAACAGAGGCTAACCCAATGTCTTCCAACAGGAAAACAATTTTGGAACGCTGGGTAGAGAAGTTCAAAGAATTTTTAGATAACGCTTAAATAGACTTTAATGGAATCAGGAATGAGCAGTAATTTTAGTTTTGATTTACCGAAGAATAAAAGCAATGTGATCAAGGTGATTGGTGTAGGAGGTGGAGGAAGTAATGCCATCAACTATATGTTTCAACAAGGGATCAATGGTGTTGATTTTGTAATCACCAATACGGATGCTCAAGCCCTCAGCGAGAGTTCTGTTCCAATCAAAATTCAATTGGGTGCTTCTTTGACTGAGGGGTTGGGAGCAGGCGCCAATCCAGAAGTGGGGGCTTTGGCAGCTGAGGAGAGTTTTGAAGATATCCAAACGCTTCTGACGACCCAAACCAAAATGGTTTTTATTACTGCTGGAATGGGCGGTGGAACTGGAACAGGAGCCGCACCCATTATTGCGAAGATGGCCAAGGAAATGGATATTCTAACGGTGGGGATCGTTACCATGCCGTTTCAATTTGAAGGAAAATTGAGATTGGAACAAGCCGAAAAAGGTTTGGAAAATATTAAAAAAACGGTTGATGCACTAATTGTAATCAACAACAACAAGTTGAGAGAGGTTTATGGAAACTTGGGTTTTAAAGCAGGATTTTCCAAAGCAGACGAAGTGCTTTCCACTGCTGCTCGTGGTATAGCCGAAGTCATTACGCATCACTACCGACAAAATATTGATTTAAAGGATGCCAAAACGGTACTCAAAAATAGTGGTACTGCCATTATGGGGTCAGGAACTGCCTCTGGTACCAACCGCGCTCAAGATGCCATTGTCAACGCACTAGATTCTCCTTTGTTGAATGATAATAAAATCACGGGCTGTAAAAATGTATTGCTTCTAATTGTCTCAGGAAATGAAGAAATTACCATAGACGAAATTGGAGAAATCAATGATTTTATTCAAACCGAGGCGGGCAACAACGCCAATATAATCATGGGTATTGGGGAAGATCAAAATCTTGGGAGTTCTGTTGCGGTCACCATTATTGCCACTGGTTTTGGTGCTGACCAACAACACCAAATTGTCAATACTGAAGCCAAGAAGATCATTCATACACTAGAAGAAGACCAAACCCTTGAACATGACTTGATGGGGGATGAGGACATTGCTAGTGCATTTGAAGTAACCGAAACCATAGATTCGAGAGAAGTAAATTCAGAAGTGGAGGAGCAAGAATCCTTGCAGATGGAGGAATCTGCCACTGTTAGATTGAGTCTAGACGATGAAGTGGAAGAGGAAATACTGACGCAAGAGGAGTTGTTTTCCATTCCCGTTGTAGCTGAAACCGTTACTGCTTATGAAAGGGATTCCAGTGAGTTGGAAGAGGAGTTAATGGTTAACTCCGAGGAGATTAATAACATGGAAGTGGTCTATGAATTATTAGAGGTGGATCAACAAATAGAAGAAATACCTGTTGCTGAGCAAGAAGAGGAATTTATCATCAATGATTTGGACGAAGAAGTTTTGGATCTTGAGGTAAAAGGATCGGAGGAAGTGGTTCCAGAAGAGGAAAATCAATTCACTTTTGATTTTGGATTGCCGATTACCGAATCCCATGAGACTCCTTCCGAAAAAATAGTTCATACGCTTACCGAAGCGGAAGAGGAGGTCAATGAAGATGAATCCCTAAAAGAAGCAGTTGATTTTAAGTTTGAAGTAGTTGAAAAGCCACGGGAAACATCTGTTTTGGATGATGACAAAAACTTAAGTTCTCCTAATGACGATTCTCCTTTTGACCAAACGATTAAAGAAACAGCCGTGCAAGAAAATGAAAAAAGGAAGGAGCATCTTAAAAAGTTCAATCATGCCTTTAAGCACAGCATGAGTAAAATTGACGAGTTTGAAAAACAACCGGCCTACAAAAGAATGGGAGTAGAACTTGAAGAGCCCAATTCCTCTGGGTCTAACGAATCCAGGATGTCGGTTGATAACGATAATAATGACGAGATACAATTGCGATCCAATAATTCTTTCTTACACGATAATGTAGATTAACTTATGGCTTTACTCAATAACTTAACCGATGAGCTCAAGGCTGCCATGCGAGCCAAAGACACCCTAAAACTCGAGGCCCTAAGGGCGATTAAATCGGCCGTGCTTTTGGCCAAAACAGCCTCGGCAGGCGATGCCGAATTGTCTGAGGAGGAAGAAATTAAATTGCTTCAAAAACTAGTCAAACAAAGAAAAGACAGTGCCCTAATTTTTAGGGAGCAGAACCGTGATGATCTCGCCACACCCGAGGAGGCCCAAGCCGAGGTGATTGCAAAGTTTTTACCAGAGCAATTGACTACTGAAGCCATTGAAAAAATCATTGATGATATTATTGCAAAAACAGGGGCCGAAGGCATGAAAGACATGGGCAAGGTGATGGGTATGGCCAGCAAAGAAATGGCGGGTAAGGCAGACGGTAAAACCATTTCCACAATTGTTAAGCAAATACTTAACACATAATTTTTCAAGGATTAATAAACACTGAATCGCTCCATGACAGGGGGGATTGTTTTTTCTGTGATTTCCAGTCTTAATTGTTCAACTTCTGTAGGGTCTATTTTATGAATTCTTTTGTGTCCAATGCTTTGACCATTGGCGATGGTTCTCCATTGTCCATTCGAGTAGGCTTGAATATTGTAGGCCCTGACCCTTTGCCCCAAGGTGATGTCCTCCTGAAGGACGATGTTCTCAATGATTGTTGAATTTTCCAATGAAAGTAATATTCTATCTCCCTTTCCGGCGGTGGAGGCAATTGGATTTGAAAAAGTTTTTTTGATGGCTACTCCCCATTCTTCCAACCGTTTGACGTCGGCTTGTGGAAGTAAGCCCCGCGGGTCTGGAGTGAGTCCCATGATCAAGGTGGAATTGTGTCCCACGGAATTGTAATACATGTGCATGAGTTTTTCGAGAGGAAATATATGTTTTTCATCTCCTGGTTCCCAAAACCATTCATGTCTACCGTTATATCCTCTCAGGGGCGCATCCGACATAGCGGGCATCCAATATTTTCCGTTGGGATCACCGTGTTTCAATAAATTGATATGATCTGTGGTAGTGTCTCCAGTATGTGAATAGGGTGTTGGAAAAGTCGCCCAACAGGGATAGGGAACGGTTCCTGATTCAGAGCCTCCCCATCGCGCCTCAGCAAGTTGATTGTTGTGATAAAATAAACAGTCGGGTTGGTATTTTTTGACGATGGGAAGAACATCGGGAGCGCCCAAATCGGGGTGACTGGCTCCACCGTCGAACCATATTTCGAATAGGGGGCCATATTGGGTACAGAGTTCCTTGACCATACCCTCCACCATCTGGTTGTAATAGGCTTGGCGTTTTTGCTGAAATGTTCCGGTTCCATTGACTTTAAAATCGTGTACACCAAAAAAGGAATTCCACCGAATTCCAACATAAATTCCAGGTTGAATCCCGTATTTTCTACAAGAATTAACAAAATCCCTTACAATGTCTCCTTTTCCGTCTTTCCACTTTAAAGCTCTTACGTTGTAGGGATTTACTAGCGAGGGATAGAGGGCAAAACCAGTTTCATGGGTGGCAGTAATGATGGCAAATTTAAATCCTGCTTTTTTGATGGCCCTAATCCATTGATCGGTATCCAATTGTTGGGGATTAAAAACTTGATAGTCTGCAATGGGATTGGTCCTATTTCCAGAATTTCCAGTTTGTCGGTATTTTTTATTGTCAAACACGTGGAGGTCGTAATGAAAGACGGCTCCCAGTTCAGCCCTTTGCCAAGCCAGTTGTGCTTTATT
>Ga0209603_1001836_pt1 | contig 21157 bp, 34 predicted proteins | sample COGITO_mtgs_1206_FD_184812 | JGI IMG/M metagenome (GOLD analysis project Ga0209603, IMG submission 184812) | Pelagic marine microbial communities from North Sea - COGITO_mtgs_120607 (SPAdes) (version 2) | ecosystem: Environmental > Aquatic > Marine > Epipelagic ... | reverse complement strand
ATATGTTACGCTTCTTGATATAGCACTACCTGAAGTATTCGCTGCAAAGCTAGTTGCGGTTCTATCTATTATAGTACCCTTTAAAATACTTGGTTCTGTAACGTCTCCCGATGAACTTACAGCAAAGTTTAATAAGTTTGCCGTTGTACAATCAAAGATTCCCAAAGATGTAGTAGGTTCTGTTGCTTCAATAAAGAATGGACTTCTTGCGTTTATCTTTGTACTCATTATCTTTTTTGTTTAAGTGTATATTTTAAGAACTCTTCAACATCTAATCCGTATGCTTCTAGTAGTTCGTCTGGTAGCTTTTTAAATCCTTGTTCAAATGGTTTAGTAAAGAACAGGCTAGGCTTTAAACCTCTATTATAAATGTTACCAGCTATCACATACGCTAATGATTTATAATTGCCTTTTACATATTTACCCTTTTCATCTCTAAATCTTACGTTTCTTCTTTTAGCCCATTTTTCAAGACTTGCTATAAACTGCCCCCACTTACCTTTAGCCGAACCTGTACCAAATCTATAAGGTGAGTTAGGTGCTTGTTGTCCTGTTATTTTAGCATTAGGCGAAACCTTGCTAGGGTCTGCACCCTTAACCCCTAAATCTTGAAATGTACCATAACCTAAATCCCATTTAAGAGTCATTCGATTAGGGTTAACAGTTAGAACACCATCTAGCTTTTTATATAGCCCCTTACTATCATTCATTTTTAATTTAGAAAGTCTGCTTCTTGATTGCTGAGCAACAAATTTTTTAAACTTTAATAATTGTAATTGAGTATTATTTAACATACTGTCATATCGTTTTGTACTAATACGTCAAATGTTGCAGCCCATCCTGCTAACTTGTTTTCGAATCTATCTACAAATGGCTCACATCCTACAGCTCCATCTACTTGGAATAGGTCAGTATATAAATCGCCTCTTTGTAGTATTGATACAACCCTATTAATAACTTCTAACTGTGTGTTTAAAACATCTTGTTCGTTATCATTGCCTACAAATATATCCGTAACCTCGTCCTTACTTTCGTCTACAATATCCATCGCTAGAATACTAATGTTAAAGGTCATTGTATTGGATGCTACATTGCAGTTGTTTACTATTATATGCGATAACGGAAAGATGGTCTGCTTGTTTAAATCTACATCATCTAGGCTACCATAGGAAACGGTATTTACAAAAGGCTCTGCATTAAGTGCATCCTTTATTTTTTTCGTTACGTTGTAAAATCCTGTCATCTGTTCTTAATTAGTTTTGCTTCTAGTTGGTTCTTTTCTTTTTCAAATGCTAAAAACATAAAGCACTCGTGAAAGTTTAATTTAGTGATATATTCAAATCGTCTAACATCTCCTTTAGAGAGTCCATAGAGTGACTGATACCACCCCCATTTTTTGCCAAAGTTTGTAGCTGCTCCGTAGTCAGTTCCTTCGGTATTTCCTGATTCAAATAATTCAGGGTAGTTTTCAGTAGTTCGTTGTTTAAATTGTAAAAAAAAAACATACAACCCATAACAACATCCAAAGGCATTTTCTTCATTAGGTCAGCTCGCTCCAACCCTTCGTACTCTTCTATTTGGTATCTGTCTCCCTTTTGTAATGTGATTGGTCTATAAAGAACTGCCATAGCTTTATGCATCATATCCCAATCAGTAAAGTTCTCGTCTAAATCAATATACTCCCCTAATGTCATATCATCTAAAACTGGTACAAAACCATAATCAACACCCTTCATTGTGAACGTAGGTATCAAGTCCTGCTTAGCCTCAAACAGTTTGTTTATATCGTTTAGTATCTCTTGAACGTAGATAAATTTAATCTTAGCTATGTCCTTTAGATTAAGGTCACAAAACAATTCAACTGTCTTGTGCATTAAGAAGCTGCTGTCTTGATTTTCTTCTGTATTTAACTTTGCAAACTTTTGGTATTGCTCTAGTGTTATTTCAGATAAGCTACTTGGTATTTGTATTTCTACTTTCATATATATACAATAACAAAACAGTAAAAGTGTATAAAATAAAAAGGGCTACATTGCTGAAGCCCTCTTAACAATCCTATTGTTTTTGATTAAACTAATTTATTTGTATTCGTTAAAAACTCTTTCCAGCTTTTTCATTACTCCATCGAAGAAACAAGTGTTACATCCTGTTAGTTCTCTACGCTGATTAAACACCCTGTTATAGATTTTCAGTATTGCCTTTTGTTCTTCTCCTGTTACTGTCTTTAAGTGTATCTTTTCAGATAAATAGTTATATTCATCTTCTGTAAGGCAGTTTGGTCTGTAGTTAGGGAATAAATAATTTAACTTCTCCTTACGCTCATCGCAGCCGCAATCGTCGCCAGCTATAAACTTAACAACAGCTTTAATACCTGTGGCTTCGGTAAACTTCTCTACCGTATCACCTAATCCTTTGCTTGCTTCATCGTGGTTCTTTTTCCACTCTTTGTAACCCTTACTTCTTTTGTCTCCTTTGAACTCTTTCATAATCTTCATTTTTGTAATCTAAATAATCTTCGTTTAATTTATCTTTTACTTCTTTTTTACAGTTTTTCAGTGTGTTGAATATAGACACCCAACTTATATTAGTTTCTGCTGCTATTTTACGAATGCTTAGACCTGTATCTCTATACAACTTAAACAGCTTCCTATCGTACCATGCCCAATCTTCTGCAACTTCATCAATCAAAATACATACACTATGAAAGGCTTCTTGTTCTTCTATAGTTTCTATTGCTTGTATTTCAATATTCCATTTTGGGTCGTCAAGGCTAATTTTAGTAATTTTTCTTTTAGAATTATAATACTGGAAATAGACGCTTCGCAAAGTGAAAAACATATACCCCCTAGATACTTTGTTATCTTTTATGATGTTTTGGGGTGTGGTATATTTAATTAGTCTTAAATAAGATTCGTGGACAATGTCCTCAGCATAGTTATACTCACCAAAACCTATTACTATATCAACCCATTCGTTGTGCTGTTTAGCTACAATGTTTAACCAGTCTAATCCTATTATTTTTTTCTTGTTCATTTTACTTGTATTACCAAATATGATACTCTCCTGAATTTGGATTAGCTAATTGATACGATACTGAATATCGAAGTGCATCTAACAAATGGTCGAATTTAGATATGGGTGTTTGGCTTTTCTTTTCCAACCATACATAGTTTTTAAGCTCATTGATTAGGTTCTTGCTTTCGGGGTCAATAACTAATTTGTAATCTTGAATCATTGCAATACCATATACTATTGAGCCTTGCCCTTTAATTGCTGGAACGATGTTACAGTATTGTTTAAGGGAATCTATTAATCTGGGGTCTGCTGAATCGGCTACAATTAAATCTTTGCCTGCGTGCTTTGCGTTTAAGTCTCCTAACTGAGTTGCTGTTAGCTTGGTTAGATAGAAACATTCTTCGACATAAATAATCTTGTTCTTTTTATCTATGTTAGTTTTTAAAAGGGTAGAGGGGTCATTACTAAATCCAAAGTCTTGACCTAGTACGGTTTTGCCTATAGTTTGAAACTTGCCTAGTTCCCAGTTCTCATATATTGCACCAGAAAGTTTTCCCTGTAATCCAAGACCGTAGACATCAAACCAATTTTTCCAATACTTGTTTCCTGTTTCTGCCTTTGCTTTAGCTTTGAGTATTTCGTCGACAGCAGCTTTAGGAGCAGCTTCATTATCTAGGTAGGTTAGTATTACCTTTTGCGAATCTTTAGCATTCTCAAGTTCTGTATTAACCCAAAATTCTCCCGTTGGGTTAAAGTCTAAATAAATAAATTTTGATGTACGTATCGCAAGCTGCTGATAAGACTCAAAGTCTATATTGTTACATTCGTTCACAAAGAGTATATGTCTTCTTGCCCCTCTAAGCTTTGATGGATTATCTACTGAAAAATATTCTATGAAACTACCATTAACAAAGTTGTAAGTCATAGATGAACGGTTGTACTGTTCTTCTTTCCAGTTACCAGTCCATTGCATTATTTTTTTAAAGTCTCTAATAACCCCACGCTTTAGATGTGGTACTGATTCCGATACTATGCTTATTTCGCTGTTAGGATGCGCTGTAGCGTAGTTAATAAGCAAAGGCAATATAGAGAACGTTTTAGATGACGATGTGCCACCTTGAACGATTCTAACACGCCTACGTAGTTTCGCTATCTTCTTCTGGGCTGTCGTACTCAATAACATCTATATCAAGTTGTTTAAATATTGGGGTTTCTGCTTGGCTCAATTCCATTGTTTGTTTTACTGCACCGTAAAGGGAATCCATTAAAGCCCTGTAAGCTGCAACGTCTCCTTTAACGCCTTTATTTATCATTGCAAGAGTTAGTATATCTTCTTGGCTTAAACTTTCTGTAAGTCCACTTAGAGGGTTTTTAGCATCTATTGCTGCTTCCATCCAATGCTTAACTATTGTTGCTCTATTCTTTGAGCCTTTTGGTCTACCTTTAGGGTTACCTGAAACTCCTTTTTCCCAGTTCTTTAGATTGTCTTCTTTTGCCATTTCCTCGCTGTTTATTCGTTGTATTTAAAAAAAGTTTCTTCATCAGGAGTCTTAATTTTGCCTGAATGATATCCAATCATTTGATTGATGTATTTTCTATGGTTTTCACTCTTTGTATTCTTGAGTACATCTACATAATAGCTAACCATGCTTTCGGATGTTATTATTCTTTTTTCTTCAGTCATCATATATTGTTAAGCATAAATCTATAAGCGGTAAGTAAAGCACATAATCTATACAGTTCTTTTGTTCGTAATGTCTAAAGCCAAATAGGATTCCCGTATAGAAACCTAAAGACAATTCCCAGTTATTTGCCACAGCATTCACATTTTACATTATCCTTTTCTGTTCTATCTAGGTCTAAGTCTAAATCCCCTTCAAATGGTGTTGGCATATTTAAACCCCAATCATTCAAATCTTCTAAATCCCATGAATTAGCTAATGCGTCCCAATCCCATTCTCCAAAGCCTGAATTATCTTTTATAATAAATTCGTTTTGCTTTTCAATAGACCATCCTTCTGCAACATCTATCCATATTTCTTTAAGCCCTGCTTCTTGTGCTGCTCTTAGTCTCATATTGCCCCCTAATACTTGCAGGTCTTCATTAACCACTAGGGGGCGTTTCTCTAACATCTCAGGAAAATCTTTTATTGAGTCTACTAATAGCTGAAACTTTACATCTTTGATTACTCTAGGGTTTTCAGGATGCTTTCTTAGCTTATATATTTTCTCCAGTCTTTTCATTTAAACTGCTTGTTCTTTTCTTTATAGGTTTCTATTGTTTCAATAAGATAAAACCTATCCCATTTATATCCTGTTTGTTTGCTTTGTGATATTTTATCTTGGAGCGCTATTACTCGTTCTTCTCCAATCCTGTTTATTAGTTCAATGTGGTATGGAATCAGATTACCAGATAAGAAGTAATTACACTTCTTACATTGACCGTGGATATTGTCTTCGTTAAATCTTGTAATGGGATGGTTGCCTGCAGAGTGAAAATGACCAGCTTGTAGTGTTGTGTATTTACCGCAAGAGATGCAAGGTTTATCTTTATCTCGTTCTCTAATAAATTTGTGTACGTGCCTAACCGCTGTAGCCTTTAGCTGGGAAAGTGTTTTGCTTTTATATTTTGTGTAATCCATCCTACCAGATTATTAAATCTATTGTGTATGTTTATAATAAATCTGTTATTGGTAGAAGGATTCCTTTTGAAGTGTTGTTATCGCCTCCCTTTTTATCTCTGCTAGTGTTTATGTATTCTCTACATTTAACCTTTAGATTCTTTGTTTTTATTAGATGATAAGTGTCATCTACAAATGCGAAACAATAAAATTTTGCCTCTGAAGTGCTTATTCCGCTTTTTTTACCCCTTGAATAATACTCAACATATACATTGCCAGTATCTAAAGCCTTTAAGTCATATTTAACTTCTATAGGCTCACGCTGAAATATATCAGCTAATTCTCTTTCTTTAATCTGACCTACTTTAAGGTCGTATTTAAAATTGTTATTGTATTCTGTTTTTTCCATCCCGATTTTTTTAGAGTCGGTCAAGTGGCAGAACAAAGATAGGTTAGGGAATGGGGCAAAGTCAAGCGGTTATTTTATTAGTTGTTATTTAAAAGCTATAATTATTAACAAAGCAAAAAGCCTGAGGACTATTAAACCTCAGGCTTTTCTAATTAACCAACTAACATGAAAAAATGTTCGTCTTTCCGAACTGTCAACTAACTTGCTTCTGTTAAATCTTTTTCGTTCATATGGGCTTCTAGCATATACCCATCGGCAGGACTGATAGAAGAAATTGCTTTGTAAATCTTTCTGCTTATTGCTTTAACCTTTTTCTTTTCTGAGTCTTTAGATTCAAGTCCAAGATTACAGTAAAGTAGTACATCAATCTCTAGCAACGTATCTACTTTTTTTCTTATAGTCCACGTTTTAAAGCCGACTATCTTGCTTATATCTTCGTGGGTGTATTTCATCCTGCTGTTACTTTTAGGTTAAATTCATTTGAAGCCGTTGCATTGATTTCTGTTTGTTCATACATCTTGTGAACCATCAAAGCTCTAATTGATTGCTCCGTTACTTTGGCTAGAACCATACCTTTTCTACAATCCATTTTACCATCGTATACTTGTTGAAACACATCTAACAATTTGTAGTGTACGTCTTCAAGATTTTCAACTTTTTTTATTATTTCTATAGTTGGTTTAACTGTTTTCATTTTCTTTATTTTTAATTATACATAATCTTTTGATTTTCATAATCAGCCTAAGCGTTTCAATAATATCAGGAAATTGCCTTAGCTCTTTTGCTGTATATGGAGAGTTTTTTCTTGCTGCAAAACTGTTGCTTACATAAGAAACAGATAGATTTTCTCTGGCTTTTTTAGTATAACCTGCTTTTTTCTCTCGGTTATTAGCATTCCATTTTTTATTAATAGCTGCTCGTTTCTCTGGGTTTTCAGCATGATATTTTTTACCATAAGCTGCTCGTTTCTCTGGGTTTTCAGCATAATATTTTCTTTGATAAGCTGCTCGTTTCCCTGGGTTATCAGCTTCCCATTTTTTTAGATAAGCTGTTCTTTCTTCTTTCGTCTTCATAATTAAAATGGTAAATCATCATCGGTAGGCATCGCTGCATCTATAGCTGCTCCTGCTGTTGAAACATCCCAGTCATGACCTGTTTTTTCAATGCTAGCAAGTTTGTCCGTATTATAAGTTATCAATACACCCTGTTTGTTTACATGTTGCCTCCCTTCAAGCCAGAAATCAATTTTTACTTTGTCTCCTTTTGCATATCCATCAAAATCAACACATTTATCTTGTATTGCCTCAATGACTCTGAATTGTTGATATTTAGCAGTTTTGTCGGTTATCACTAATAAACGCTTTTGAAATCCATTGACTCCGAATGTTTGTGTTTCTCCTACTGATTCAATTGTCCAGTCTGTAATTGTAAATGGTTTGTTACTCATAATTCTATTTTTAAATTAATTAATATATACTCGTTCACATTGTTTGCTACAGAAATCACTATCACAAGGGATTAAACATTCTAGGCATTGACCATCAAACGTCTCAGGAGGGTTTAACTCTCTATCTTCTATGTAGTAATTAACTTGTATCATTTGGTTATCTTAGGCTTAACGGTGTTGGATGTTCTGTTACTTGTTTAGAAGATGTAATGTTATCTCTTACTGAGTATGTAAATCCTGTTATTGGATTTATTAAGTAGTTCCAAAAATCAATTGGCATTACTTCTTCATCGCTTCTCTTGTATGGTTCTCTCATTTGCTTCGTTTTTTTTCTCGTTTCTTATCTTCTAAAAAGGTTCCTTGTACGTCTGTACTTGTAAATCTATTGTGTGCGGCTTGTGAAATATTACTAGCGCATTCAAACCTGCTTTCTTTGTATTGGTCTAGTGAATCGCATAACTTTTGATTATTAAATGATTCGTACATATTTCCGTATTTACCATTAATTAGGTTCTTAAAGAATAAGGCTAAGTCTGCTGTATTTAAAAAATCATAGTCTTCTAGTATTGTTGTAGCTGCTAATACTATTTGCTCTTGAGTCATTGGCTTCTTTAAATTCATAAACTCGTTAGCTTCGATTAACCAGTTAACAATTACAATCTTCATGTTGTTATTAGATAAAGCCATTTTACCTATTGAGGGTTGATTTTTAAGCTTCAAAACATCTTCTATACTTTTTAGACCTGAGTTTAAAATAGTTTCCTTAGGGTTAGAAATTTGCAGACTGTACGAGTTCTTTAAGTTTTGTGTAGTCTGTACCGTTGTTTCTGTTTTCATTCTTCTTTGTTATTATTTCATCTTCCCAAGACTTATTATTCAAAAAGGTTTGTGGGTTTTTTCTGTATGCCTTATCTGGTGTTGATTCTAGATAATTAGGTAAGTAGTCTATTATCTTTTCTTTTATCTTTTGGGGTAGCTTATCAAACTTTATTTTTATCAATGACTTGTTACCTGTCTTCTTATCGTACAATTCCCAAAAATCTTGGAAGGTTGGATATATTTCAACTTTATTTATATCTGTATTTATATCTCTATCTTCATTTTCATTTTCATTTTCCATATGCTTAGGCATATGCTTTACATATGTTTTAGGTTGTTTATTGTTTGATTTAATGCCTTTAGCGTTGTTTCTTCTACTCTGAGCGTAGGTTGAACGCTTGGTTGCTTCTGCTTCAAGTCGTTCGTTATAAAACAAACCTTCTTCATCTTTTAAAAACATTTCGAAGATTTCAGAATCATATGCTTTACATATGCTTAGCATATGCTTTTCCGATAGTCTACCCTTTTGATGCTGAACGCATAAGAGCCTAATAAACTTACCTACCTGCTCATTACTTAAAAACATCGTACCAGTTAAAAAGTCTGAACTATAAAAAAGGAATGCTGGGTCTTTACTCATTGTTTTATGATTTAGTCATTACCACCTGAAAGGTTTAAAAACAGGTGGCTTTGACAGTTTAGCATGACGTGGAGTCAACGCTTTCTTCTAATAATTTATCTTCTATGAAATAAGAATAATCTGACCTATTAAAGTTTTCAGAAATTAATTGATGTAGTTTTTTAACATTTTCTGGATTAGAATTGTGAGATAACTTCATATTTTCTTGCTGCATAAATACCCAGCTAGAAGTACCTTTTACTACATTGTTTAAATTAGGTACAGTTCTTTTATAATCTAAACGGTATAATTTGTCAGTAGTAAATAAAGAATCAAAAGTTTTTAAATGATGTAAAACAGTTGCGTGGTCTCTATACATATAACCGCCTAATAAATGCAATGAAAACATTCTTGACCCGTCTTGATTTAAAAAAGTATTCATTGCGTAATGAATGAAAAACTGTCTTGCCGTTACGTAGTCTCTTTCTCTTGTTCGATAAAAAAGGTCATTCTTTAAATGAAACTTAATTTGTAAAAATTCTTTTATATTTATTAAGTAGCCGTTTAATCTAGCCCTTTCATAATCACTTAATATCATCTTTGCCATATATATATATATTAATTAAGGGGTCGTATTTTCAATACCACTTGACCAACGACCCCAGTTAACAATTATTTTATTGTTATAAACGACTTACCATACTTGATAGCTGGTAGTGCTATTAGTTCTCCATTTTCATCTGGAAAAACTTCTCTAGTAGTTCCATCTTTTAACACTTGAATTTCTGAATAACCCCCTGCATCTGCTGCTATCTTACATTTTTTCAAAAACTCTTTACCTCCTTTAACTTGGTTCTCTAAGTCTACAATTCCTTCACATCCACTATAATCAAATGACCTTCTACCCTGTGAGCTGCTTATCTTAAATCCTTTGTAATCGAATGATGTACCAAACTTCTGAGCTTCTTCAAAAGCTTCTTCTGTTATTGAACTAGTAAGGCTGTCTAGTTGTTTCTTGATTTTATTTACAGCTACAAAAACATCTAGTGGGTTTAGCCATCCTTCTGCTACATCTTCTAGTATTTTATCTTTAAATACTAACATTTGACGTACTCTTTTTTCTAGTTCAAAGTTTTTTTCTTCTCGTTCTTTTTCTAGTGAATCCATTTCAATATTTCTAATTGCTTCGGTAGTCGCTTGGATTATTTCATCACCAAGTAAATTTTTAACTTGTCCCATAATTATTTGCTATTATTTAATTCGTCTGCTTCCCATTTCGTATCGGCAGAAAAAACACCTTCTTCAGCAAAACCACATAAGGTTAAAATTGCTCTTCCTCGCCCTCTATTTTCTGCCATACATCCTAAGTAGGGTACTTTGCTGTTTTTTGTATTTGCTTCCCCTATAGTGTGAAAAACCTTATCGTTCCATTTAGCCGTTATCTTAAGAGCTACATTTTCATTTGGTATGCAAAGAGATTCTATAGGCTCAAAGTTTATATCAATGTTTTCAATCGCTTGAATTTTATCGATACCGCTTTTCTTCATGAAAGGAATCTGTTTACCTCCATAGTTTTGTAAGTGAAAATCAGTTCCTTTTAATTGATAGGTGTTGCTTAATTCTTTTAGTCTGCTTGTTTCCATTAGTTCGTTTTTATATATTCGTTTAAGTCATCTTTTCTTACGTAGTTTCTACTACCTCTTTGAATTGCCTTAAGTTTATTTTCTTTTATTTCTTCTCTAATAATGTGTGATGATAATCCTAAAATTTTTGATGTTTGTGCTATACTATAAAGGCTATCATCATTATCAGCAATTTTTCTACTAACGTCTTGCATTGTATCTATTGCAATTTGAAGTTGTTTTTGCATTTTCATTAGCCTTGCATCAAAAGATTCTACTGTGTTTTGCATTTCTATTGTGTTTTGAATTTCTATTATTTGATTTTCCATTATGCGAATATTTTATCTTTTAATACATTTTTAAATTCTTGCATCTGTTTAGGGTTAAACTCTAAATCTTCGTTGTTTGAGTCAAGTAATGAAATGACTAAAAACATTCTATCCCTTGAATAATCTTTTGTGCGAAACTGTTCAAGAGTACCGCTAAGTATTAAGCAGTATTTACCTAAGTCTACTATTTGATGTTTATAGTTAATTTTAACTAGGTTTTCTTCTCTACTTACTTTAGTAGATTCAATCTTTAAATTGTTAATTTCTTTTAAACAATTAAGTGCTTCTAAGTGTTGTTGTTTTGTCATTTTATTACTACTTTTAATGTTAATATAAAGTCATTTTTAAAACGATGTTTTTTTGACATAATCCATATCGTTTTAACGTTATAATGACGTAAATATACAACTTTTTTAACATAATGTCAATTTTTTGGTTAAAAATATTAAAAATATCAAAAATATTAAAAATATGAAAAAGATTAAATTGTCAAAACAATCAATTCGATTAGCTAAATTTGTTGAAGAAACAGGCTATTCAATCAATGCTTTTGCTAAAGAGTGCGACATTCCATCTAGGTCAACGATGACCGAAATTCTTCAAGAAGGTAAAAGCCCTAGCAGTAAAGTTTTAAATAAAATAATTACAAGGTTTCCTCAGCTTAACCATGATTGGGTAGTGCTAGGCTATGGCGAAATGATTGTAAAGGGTATTGTAAATCAACCTGCATCCGCTGCTTCTATAGGCAAGTCTAAAGCTGCGTCTTTTGAGTCTATTAATGAAAATCAAGTAAACCATGATTTTCAATTAAACGAGCTTACAAACAGAATAGATAAGGCTTTAGTATTACAGGCTCAGTCTACGCAATTGATACAAAATCAAATAATGCAAATGGCTAATACTTTAGATGATAAAATGAAAGAATGGAATAAAAGCGTGCAAAAGGCTATTAATATAGTTGAATTAATGGGTAACAATCTTCCTGTAGATATTAAGGCTTCATTAAAAGAAGCTGGGGATAATACCGATAGGATTATTATTAATACTATAGAAGTTACAGCCAATGAAGTTTGGAAAGAAATTCAAGAGCATAATATTGTAAGAGAAAAAAAATGGAGCGAAAAATTCAATGATGCTAGAGCGGAACACATTGATTTTATATTAAATCTAGATGTTAAAAGGACTGAAAGAATAGCTGTAGACACTAATAAAGTTGCAGTAGAAATTATAGATGCACTAAATAAAAATACACAAAAGGCAATCGATGAATTAAAAGGCTAATCCCATGCCTTAAACATTTCTTGATTTAATTTATCTACATCTAGCCTTGTATAATTCTCTAATGTCTTATAGCTCTTAATACCTGTAGCTTGCATTACTAAAGACTTTGGTACGTTTCTTTGAGCTGATAAAGTAATAAAGGTTCTACGTGCTGTATGGCTTCCAATTAACTTCCATCTTGGTACATCCTTTGAAACTTTTGTGTTTCCGTAAAACTTATCTATTTGAATAACTTCATCAAAGCCTGCTATTCTACATATTTTTTGAATGTGTTGATTAAACTTTTGGCTTGATATAAGTTTTAAACTCCATTCATATTTATCTAGTAAATCCTTTAGCTTATTGTTTAACGGTATATAAGAAAATTGTCCTGTTTTCTTTGCTCTTATTACAATGTTATTACCATCAATAAACTTTTTGTTAAACCTTGAATAGTCAGAGTATCTTTGACCTGAGTAAACACCAATTAAAAAAAGGTCTTTATAATAATCTAAAGCTTTGTCGAGTTCAAGTCCCGCTAGGGTATCTACTTCTTTATCTTTTAAGCTTACGTGGAAAGTTTCCCTTGCTTTAATAGATACCTGCTTAAATGCTTTGTTTGTTTGATACCCGTTTTTTATACACCAATTTAAAAAAGATTTAAAAAACCCCAGTTTCCTTTTAAGTGTATTATCTGAAATTTCTTTATTTACCCTTAAAAATTTTATAAAACGATTAAAAAAAGCTCCATCAAAACCTGTTAGATAATATGTAGTTTTTTCTGTTTTTGCCATTTCTAAAATAGCATCGTGTATTCTAGCGTATGCTTCCCATGAGCCTTTTTTAACAGACTGACTTTCTTTTTTTTGTTCTATATATATATCAAAATAATCTGAATAGGTAAGTGCTTTAACAGATTGTGCTAATTGAAAGTGCTGGTCGAATTTTGTTTTAACAATTTCTTTTGTGAGACTTTCTTTATAATCTGACTTTAGCTTTTCATAAAACCTTTGGTATTCATTAAGCTCAAAGGTTATCTTCTTATTTGCTTTACCAATATCCCCACGTCTTGCTTTAGGTCTTTGAATGGCTAAATCCCATTCAGCTTTATCAATTTTTATTTTGGTGCTATATCTATATTTTTTACCTTGTATATAGAAGGTAAAGAAAACATAATTATATTTACCATGTAACAAGAATCCCATTGGTGTCCGTTTTGGTGTCCGTCCAAAGGTATTAAAAATATTAAAAATATTAAAAATATTAAAAACATTAAAAAAACTCTTATATTCGTGGCAAAATAACCAATGTTTACATCAATTTTTAATATTATTAATATAGGTACGAGACCAAGCTACTCTGCAAATACAGCCGCAAAGCCCCACTATCAATAGGGGCTTGTTTTTTTGGTGTCCGTTTTGGTGTCCCTTCAGCTAAAAGTTATAGCCTCATAAGGCAATTTATAGCAGTATCTGCACCAATAATAACCCCACATCCAATAGCTTGCTTTTTAAAGTTCTTTGCATAAGCAGTTGCATAAGAATCCCCATCGACACCACAACCAACCTGCATACCAAATACTCGAAAGTTTCTTCCTACCATCCATTCAGTATAGGCTTGCGTGTGGATATGACCTTGAACTGTAGATTGCATATCATTTTTAGCCTTAGTTCTAGCAGTTCCACCTTCTCCATGAACGTACTGAATGTTATCGTAAACAATTCTTTCTGTCCAATTCCATTCAGGAGTTCCTAATACTTCATTATAAGATTTAATCCATTGTTTAGGAATAGCCGAATCAAAAGCCTTACGCATTATAATCCTATCGTGATTACCTATAAGCACATCAGCTACAGGAAATTCTTTATACCATTTTTTAATATCATCTATAGCATATTCTAGTTCTGTAGCCCCCCCAAGACCATCTGGGTCAGTTGAATGAAAAGAGCTATAATGATTATCTATCAAGTCTCCAATAAAAATAACTTGATTACAGTTATAATTTGCGTAGGTTTCTTTACAAAATTCAAAGTACCCATCTAATTCAAAAGGTGCATGTATGTCACCAATTACCAATATTCTGCGCTCTTCTTTATTTATATGATTATAAGCAGCTAATTTATTACCTGATAAACGTGGTCTTTCTTGATACATATTATTTATGTTTATTATTACCCATTACTTTTTCAAACCCACGACTACCGAAGTAGCCCATAAATACAATTTGTAACAAAGATTTAACGGTATCTAAGCCCTCCAATTGATATGCCCACCCAATTACAAAAGCAACTGTTAAGAATGCAAGCGTAAGCGGTCTAACGTTCTGTGAAAGCCATGAACCGCTTCGTGAATCTGCAACCCATCGCTTTGTTATTCCATCAAATTCGTGTATTTCTTGCTCTAGTTTTTTAAGAGCTATTTCCTTATCTGCATTGCTCATCTCAGAGCCGCTAATAAGGGTCTTTATAACGCTTCCTACAGGCGTATCTCCTGCGATTGACCCTACTATGTTTGGTATTTTTTCTAGTAAGAACTGACCTACCTTTGTATCTTTAAACTTCTTCTTGCTCATTATCTTTATTTAGATTAATAAGCGATGACTCCACGTCATTATTTTATTAGTAAACCCAAGAAACGTTTGCATCTTTATCTGGGTCGTTGTCAACATGAATAAAAGTGTTTCCTATTCCTATTCTATTAAATCCTGCTTTTGTAAGTGCATTAATTATAATAAATCTACTTCTTGAGTCTGTACAATGTATATCTGCTGCATATCCAAAAAGATGGGAGCTGTTAATTTTTCCACCGCAAGATTCATTTCGGCTCTTTGTTCTAAACCCACTATTGATTTTAAAAGTAATACCAGCAATACTACGTGCGTCATCTAGCATTTGTAAAAATGGGTCATCCATATACTTGCCACTACCAATTTCATCTGGGCTATCAAATTCAGATAATTCAAAGTGTAACATATTAATATTTTATTAGTGTAATTAGTATGTGAGCTAAACAAAGCCCAATAATAATTAAAAGCATTTGACCCTGTGGGCTGTAAGAGTTCCATTTATTTAAAAAGTATTTCATTTTTTAGGTTTTAAGTTTTTTTTTGCAGCATCTCTATCGTCAAAATCTAATGCAGCTTTAAGAATAATCTTATCCATTACATTATCTTGATTTTCTAACATCTGTTTTTGTAATTCAATTATCATACCTTCAAGGTTGTCTTTTGCTGCGACCAATAACTCAATTTGATTTTCTTTTTTCTCCAAACTACTTTTTAAAGCATTTACATCATCTGGCTTAGCACCTGTAATTGTACTTACAACAATTCCAATAGAAGCGCTAATCGTTCCAATCAACATCATTACAACTTCCTTGTTCGTGTCTAAAACAGGGTATTGCATTAATATAAAAATGATAGCCATTACAAGTAAGAATATAAATAGACTTCCTATGTAGTGACGTAATTCTCTTGCTACACCATTTTTTGGTAGATTCATTTGTTAAATTGCTTGTATATGTTTACTGCTGTATAAATTATCGTTAAAACCAATACTATCGTTTGAAGTATAGGGTTAAACTCATTTACAACACTAAAAAGCATCGCTCCAATATTCAATCCGTATATCTTCAAATCTTGCATAATATTAAGATGCTATATCCCATTGCTGGTCTTCTTCGTTCCAACTATAAAATATAGGATTTCCATCCGCATCTTCTATTTCTGTCGGATAATCTACTGGACAATCCCAATGACAAGTATCTTCGTTTAAAGTCCAACTGTTAAAAGGTTGTTCTGGTATAAATGCATCTCTTACTGAATCGTAAGTGTAGCCAATTCCTGCATAGTTTTTTCTAAATGGTGTGCCATCATTCAAATGAACTCCCTGTGAAGTATTGTAAGAAGTCCTTTTGCAGGTTTGATTTCTGATATTACCGTAGTAAATTTCCCAATCGTGTTGAGTATTGCTTTCGTCTTGACCTACTATTACTTCAGTTACTATGTTGTTTGAATCTAAAAATGCGTAATGTGCCATATTTATTTATGTAAATGATATTGTACCCGTTCCTATAATTATTGTATATCTAAAATTACTGTCTCCAGCTACTAAGGTATTTAAACTAGATGCTGTTGCTGTTCCAAGTGATATAGCATTTCCTGCTGGATATCTAATTATTACGACTCCAGAACCACCACTTGCACCTATAGTACCTACCGTGTAATTACCAGTACCACCACCTCCACCACCAGTGTTGTCAGTTCCAGGCGTTCCAGGCGACCCATAAGCAACTGTTCCTGTACCTGAAAAACCAGCACCTCCACCATTAGTAGCTGTTCCTGCAGTGCCATTATAAGTTCCACCACCACCACCACCAGCAAGGCTTAAAGCTGAGCCTGTTATGCTATTTGCAGCTGAATACGCTATACCAGCACCACCATTACCAGGAGCATTTCCGCCATTTGACCCAACTGATACATAGCCTCCTCCTCCTCCTCCAGAATAAGGTAAACCATACGTTCCACCGCCACCTCCCGTATTCCCTTGAGATGGGGTTGTGCTTGGGGTATTTCCAGCACCGCCAATTCCTAGAGTTCCAGCACCACCACCAGAACCACCGTCAGCTCCAGAAACATTATGTGCAGCGCCACCTCCACCACCAGCTGATGTTATTGTTGACGTTATATAATCAAAAACAGAATTAGAACCAGAACCAGATACTCCATTTCCAGCACCTACTCCTCCAGCTCCTACCGTTACTGTATAATTTGTAGCTACATTTAAAGGTAAAGAAGCACCTCCATAATTTGTCCTTAATCCTCCTGCTCCACCGCCACCAGCTTGTCCAGTCCCTCCTCCAGCAGCACCACCAGCTACTACTAAGTAGTCTATATTGACTGAATTATCTGTACCAAATGTTATGTCTCCTATACCTCCTGTGAAAACAGAAACTTTATCAGTTCCTTCTGTAAATGGTGAGCCAGATACTTGAGTTAATCCTGCACCTGCTGACAATGCATGAGTGTTTGGGTATCTAAGTATAACTACACCTGAACCTCCAGCGGCATTACTACTAACTCCATAGTAAGATTTACCTCCCGAAGCCCCTCCTGAATTAGCTTTTCCTGGCACTTGGTTATAAGTAGTATTTGCACCAACTCCACCGCCACCAAGACCACCTAAACCACCAACTCCTCCGCCGTGCCATCCACTTTCACTTCCACCACCTCCACCACCTGAGTAGTAAACGTTTGAGCTAACTACCTGACCGATGTCGCTTCCTGCGTTTGTTGAATTTAATATATTAACAACACTTCCTGTTCCACCTGCTCCTCCATTTACTCCCGAAGCATTACTCCCATCCAATGAAGCACCTCCACCTCCACCAGCGTTATAATATCCACTAGCTGAAATGCTCTGTCCGTTTCCACCATCATTTCCCTGACCTGAAGTTCCTGAAGCTCCTACGTTTATTTGCCCTGAACCCATTCCACCACCACCACCAGAACCACCTGTTCTAGCTCCTGTAGTGTTTCCGTGATGTTCGTAGTTACCACCACCTCCTCCGCCTATTGCGGTAAAAGTGCTAAAGATTGAATCGTTACCATCTGATGAAGCAGGGGGAGGATTATTAGGTGCAGTTGTATGTGAAGCGCCACCTGCCCCGATTGTAATAGAGTAGTTAGTTGCAGATTGTAGTTCTATTTTAGTTCCGGTGTAATTAGTTAGTAAACCACCTGCACCTCCACCACCACCGTCATAAGTACCACCTGCTCCTCCACCTGCAACTACTAAATATTCAGCAGTAACAGGCCCTGCAGAAGCAGCTATAAGTGACATTATTCTTTTACTTAACATATATTATTTTTTAGATTGTTGCTCCAGCCGCAAAAGTTGCAACTGAATAGAAAAATACAGGGGTTGTTGCTTGGTCATCTACGCATTCGATTTGTAGAATATTGTCTACAGTTCCATCATAATCAACCTCGGCTAGTTTATTAAATACACCCGTTCCAGTTCCAGCAGTTAAATAAACACCAAAATCCCCCTTTAAAGGGTAGATGGTAATTATTTGACCAATTTTGTAGTTGGTTAAGTTTATAGTATAAGCAGCAGTTATGTCTCCGCTTAATTTAAAACAAGAACCTAAGGAATAATCATAATCGACCGGTCCTGTTAAGGTGCTTATTGCAACTTCAGCAGTAAACCTATTTGCAAGTTCCGCGTGGTCTACAATATCATCGTTAAGCATCGCTTGGGTTACAAAGTTGTTTCCATAAATCTCATCATTATTTTGATTTAATTTATTAAAGGCACTCCTTAGTTGGTCTCCTGTACCATCGTTTGCCGTTGTTCCAATATTTACCGTTTGTTTAGCCATTTTTTTTTATTTATAATTCTGTTGCGTCTGCTCTAACCTGTGTTGTGTCTGCTAGGATTAATGTATTATCTGCGGTTAAGTAAGAACCACCTGCCGTAGAAGGGTAAACTATTCCCCAACCATTTGCTTCGTTAGCATTACCCCACCAACTATCTGCGTATATACTTCCCCAACTCATAAACATTCTGGTTTTGAAGCTATATCTATTGTAGATTGGTTAGAGTTGTTGCCCCACCAAGAACTACAATACGATTCGCCCCAATTAATACTATTCGCCATACTTATACAATACCTTATTGCCTGTTTTGTTATCTATGTTTTCAAGATATTCCGTTAATTTAATTACGTTATCTTGTTTAGGTTTATAACTACCTACTTTTTTTCTTTTTACAACACCCATCCACTAAAATTTGAATCGTAAGAAGGGTTAATATCCCCGTTTGTATTACTTCGATACTCTGGAAATAACGTATTGTTAAAACTCATATAAGAAATAAACCTATCTGTGTAATATTGTGCTAAATCTCTTTCTTTTTCGACTAAGTAATCCACTTCTTCTTTTGATACGTTTTCTGCGTTCTCGCTAGAATGCTTAAATACGCCCTTGTTAGCAATTGTATATGCAGCAAAGGGTAAATATTCAACCATTGCCCAATGTATCAACATAGGCTTTATATGGACGTTTACAAGGCTTAAATAGTCTCCTGTTAAAGTACCTGCAATTATATCGGCTTGTATCTTTTCAAATAGGTCAGTTCCTAGGTAGTTTTGTATGTGTATATCTTGAGCGGTTTTAATCCATTGAATGAAAGAATCCGTGTCTACGTTTCCATTCATTGCAGTAAATTTTACTATGTCTGCTCTTCCTATTAATAATGCTTCTGCCATTATTGAAATCTTTTATTAGTTGGTAAAAACCCTTGATAAGGCATATCTTTAGGCTTCATAGAAACTTCTTTTTCATTTACAGGATTAAATCCATCCTTTCTTGCTTTACCTGTCGATATATTAGGGGCTAGGTTTTTTAAATTGCCCTCAGTTTTACCTTTAAAAGTCTGGCGCAACCATTTGTGATTACAGTCTCCTCCGCCTTTATATAGCCAAATGGAATAGGTAGCAGAATTACCTTTTGGCCCCCATCCTTTATTTACAGGTCTTTCACCCATTTTAATAATATCTTCTTTTCTGTATAATTTATTTGAACCTACCATTAATTTACAAAAGGCTCTACTATTACTTGATGTTGAATTTGGGCTATATTTATATCTAACCTTAAACTGAACACCATTTACTTCTTTATCTTGTTTTGATTTTGTGTTAGGTAGAGCTTGCCCAGAGCTTGCTAATCCTATCATTTTGTCTAGCGCTTCTTCTTGGTCATAATCTACTTCACGCTCATCTACTAATTCCCATTCGTCAAGGTTTTCTTCTTCTCCAAATTCACTTAAAAGGTCAAACATTTCATCGTCATCAAAAGATTCCTCCTTAGAAAGTTTAACGCCAGTTTCTTCTTCTCTTGCTTCGTCTGTTATTGCATTATCTGTATCAATGAATTCAAGCGGTTGTAAGGTCTTGAAATATAATTTTAGTGATATACCATTAAAAGCTAATATATCATCAATAGCATCTATTAAAAGGTCTTGATACGGTCTTATGGTAACGTTGTTGAATAGCAATGATGCTGTTTTGATTTCATCAGCGTTATTTCCTAGTCCATTATTACCTGTTCTTATTCCTAAAAGTAAAGGCGAGGTAATACGGTGTGCAACCATTAACTTATTAGAGCATTCCGTAGACAGATACTCATAATGCGCTGGTGCATCGTTTAAAGGCACGTCATCGATTGTAGTCTTGCTTTCAGCGTTGTTATTAAAGGCTATAATTACCTTCTCTCCACGGCTTCCTGTTAGCTTACGCATTACATCATTCTTGATGCTTAGTTGTTGCTGTTGGTCTGGAATTCCATTATTAAAATTTAAAATTTTTGTTCCGCTGAATCCGTTTTGAACATCATTAATAAGGTAATCACTTACTTCACTTTCAAGTTCCGCATAAGCTAGACCCCCTTGGTAATCGACAGGTGCATAATAATCGAAACCAGATACATATCTTTTTGCTATTTTAACTTCAGGTTCAGTTCCGTTACCACAACCAAATGCTGCAATTCGTTTAGGCTTGTCAGCTGGTTTAATGTTTGCCCAATCAGGGAAATAATAATATGCTTCTATTTTACCCTCATCGTTGCATTTCTCTGCTCGTAGTGTTTGGCGTGGGAAGTGTTCTGCTTTATATACTTGTTTATCTTTGTAGGTAACCTGAAAACTGGCTTCTCCCAATAACTTTAAATCTAAAGAAACTTTCCTTAAACAATCGTTAGAAAAGATGGAACGCATAGCAGCATACTCTTCTGTTTTTGTAGAACTATCTAAAGCATCTAATCCCTTTCCGTATATCATCGAAGAAACTCCCCCAATAATAGCGTTGTTAGTTGCGCTATTGGTAAAGAGTTCAATTAAATACTGGTAGTAGTTATTATCACTCCCGTAAGCTACCCATTCCTTTCGTTTATCTTCAGAAATTTCAGGTCTGTTATAGGTAGATAAATTAATTACGTGAAGACCGCCTTCTTTTTTAT
>Ga0209603_1001833_pt1 | contig 21177 bp, 21 predicted proteins | sample COGITO_mtgs_1206_FD_184812 | JGI IMG/M metagenome (GOLD analysis project Ga0209603, IMG submission 184812) | Pelagic marine microbial communities from North Sea - COGITO_mtgs_120607 (SPAdes) (version 2) | ecosystem: Environmental > Aquatic > Marine > Epipelagic ... | reverse complement strand
CACAAACCCAGATGAATCATTATAAAAAAACACAAGATCGTGTAAAGCGCTATGAGGAAGAATTTCCAGGGTTTCGCTATGTTGGGATTTGCATTCAACCTTACAACAAACTAGTGCAGGATTACCAAAAGGTAATGGAAATTGATCCGTCAAATCAATATGCCTTTGTAGATTTTGAAGATGCAAGTAAAAAATGGGTTTTAACCCTACTCAACAAAGGAATTGTAATTGATGAGGATGGAATAATTCTTGAAGGATTTGGTAATTTTTACGCCCAAAACTTTAAAGAAATTTTACGGAAAAACAACCCTTAATGGAAGTAGTAAACTCCTATTGCACTTCAGCTATTGATGGAACCTTGTCTAGTTTGCACAAGGTGTATCACAATACTCAACACGGTTTTAAAGCTAAAAACGACAACGAACTCTTTGGGAGTTTAATTCTCGAAATCAATCAGGCAGGTTTGTCTTGGGACACCATTTTAAATAAAAAAGAATCTATTCGAGAAGCCTATGCTGACTTCAATATAAAAGCAATTGCCGCTTTTACGGAAAAGGATATTAAAACCCTATTAGAAAATCCGGGCATCATTCGGATGCGAGGTAAAATTACCGCTATCATTCACAATGCGAATCAAATTCTTCTGCTTCAAAAAACTACTGGATCTTTCGAAAACTGGCTGAATCAAAATCATCCCCTTTCCATTGAAGGATGGATCAAGCTATTCAAAACAATTTTTAAATTCACAGGAAAAGAGATCACCAAAGAATTTTTGATGGGGAACGGTTATTTAGAAGGAGCGCATGAAAAAGGGTGCCCTGTCTATGAAAAAGCCATAGCAGCGCACCCTAAATGGTATACAGAAAAGACTTAGTTTCCTTTTTGGTGATCGGCTAAGAATTGAGCCAATCCACTGTCAGTAAGTGGGTGTTTCATTAAGCCTTTGATAGAACTTAAAGGTCCCGTCATTACATCAGCACCAATTTTTGCACAATCGATGATATGCATTGTATGGCGAACAGATGCTGCAAGAATTTCGGTTCCAAAATCATAGTTATCGTAAATGTCTCTAATCTCTTGAATCAAATTCAGACCATCAGTAGAAATATCATCTAAACGACCAATAAAGGGAGAAACGTATGTTGCACCCGCTTTGGCAGCTAATAAGGCCTGTCCAGCAGAAAAAATCAAAGTACAATTGGTACGAATTCCTTGGTCTGAAAAATATTTTAAGGCTTTGATTCCATCTTCAATCATAGGGATTTTAACAACAATCTGAGGATGTAAAGAGGCAAGCTCCTCTCCTTCTCTGATCATTCCTTCGATGTCGGTCGCAATTACTTCAGCAGACACGTCACCTTCAACGGCTTCACAAATAGCAACATAATGCTTTAAGATGTTATCACGTCCTGTGATTCCTTCTTTAGCCATAAGTGATGGATTGGTAGTTACACCATCTAAAATCCCAAGGGCTTCGGCTTCTTTGATTTGGTCAAGGTTGGCAGTGTCAATAAAAAATTTCATAAGTTAAAGTTTAATGCAAAATTAGAGTTTATAATGATTCTTTAGGAGTTTTTCGTACGCTTTTTGAGGAAGGATTTTTTTTAGGGTTATCGAAAATTTCTGTAAAAAGGAACCAACGATATAATGTGGTTTCGGGGTTTTCTTGCGAAGTAAAGCCGTAACTTTCATTGCTATTTCTATGGGGTCATTTCCGGAATCTACATGAGTGTGCATAGTATTTAGGCTTTCTTGATATGTATTTTGGTAAGGAGAATTTTCTATTACTGCCTCATGATAGCGCCTCGATGCAATATCCGTTGCATAATCTCCCGGTGCAAGCGTCATAACTCGAATTCCTTGTGCAGCAATTTCCATGCGTAAGGCTTCCGAGATAATATTAAGTGCCCCTTTGGAGGCAGAATAAGCCCCTCGGTAAGGAAGGCCCATGTAACCTGCAATAGAAGTAATGTTGATGATGGCTCCATCGGTATGCTTACGCATGATGGGAAGAACCGCTTGAATCATTGCCAAAGGGCCAAAGAAATTGGTTTCGAAATTGAAACGCATAGCATCCAAGGAAGTTTCTTCAACGGGACCAGTAATTCCGACACCAGCATTGTTAATCAATACATCAATGCGGTGTTCTTTTTCTTCTAATGTCTGAATCAATTGAGTAATCGAATCTTTTTTGGTAACGTCGAGTTGTACTAATGTAAAAGGGAATGTTTCAGAATATTGTTCTGGGTTTCTACTTGTTCCGTAGACTGTATATCCAAGTTTGTGCAAGTAAAAAGCTATCGATTTTCCTAAACCTGAAGAAGCGCCAGTAACTAATACGACTTGATTCATAAGTGTTTGTAAAGAAAAAAAGGGCAAGCGACCTACATCACACCGCTACGACCGTCTACCCTTGCTGCGTTCCCGCCCTGGGGGATTTAACAGGAGCTGGTTGTATAGAACTTGCCCTTTGCAAATATACAGTGCAAACTCTTTTTGGACAATCATTTTGTGGTCTAAATTTCATAAACTATTTTTAACTAAAATATTATCTATGAAATGGATTACTATGCTCCTGACTATCATTGCCCTCAAAAGCTGTGGCAATGAAAACAATGCTCCCAAATTTAAAATAAAAGCCAATCAGATGACTTTTGTAACAGGAGACACCCTTCACTTGACCATTCAAAATAGAAAAAAAACTGCTTATGACTCCGTTCAATTTTCTTTGAGAGGAGCACGAATAGCACCAACCTATATTTTTCCTGAAGATGCTTTACTTGGCGATATTCCAACCGAAGCTGTAGTTTTTATTGAAGGAAAAAAAATCAGTACAACAACCAACGTACGTTTGTTAAATAAAACAGCTCCGAAGCTCTATACCTACACCCTAGTGAATGAATATCAACACGACAAGCAAGCTTATACCCAAGGTCTTGAATTTGACGGAGAGCGTTTGTATGAAAGTACAGGGCTTAGAGGTAAATCGAGTCTGAGGAGGGTAAACTACAAAACTGGAGCAGTAGAAAAACAAATCGATTTGGATGCTACTTATTTCGGGGAGGGTCTCACGCTGATCAATGGGAAAATTATACAACTTACTTGGCAAGAAAATACCGGCTTTATCTACGATCAAGATAGCATGGCAATGGAACGTAGTTTTACTTATGGGCAAAGTAAAGAAGGTTGGGGTTTGTGTAACGACGGAACTGTGCTCTATAAATCCGATGGATCTGCAAGAATATGGACCTTGGATGCAACAACACAAAAAGAGACTTCCTACATAGAAGCAACTACTAATAAAACCATTATTACCAAAATTAATGAACTCGAATGGGTAAACGGAGCGTTATATGCAAATACGTATCAGACGCAAAAGGATGTGGTTTTAATCATCAATCCAAAGGACGGTGCGGTTGATGGAATCATTGATTTTGACGGTCTTCGAAGCAAAGTAGAGCAAATTCAAGGCTTGGATGTGCTGAACGGCATTGCCTATCATCCCAGGCGAAAAACCTTTTTTATTACTGGAAAAAACTGGAGTAAAATGTTTGAAGTAACCCTACATAAGAAATAAATGGAACCCTTTGAACAAATCATTGAAGTTACCGAAGCACACTTAGACGAGCTGCTGCATGTAAACAACGTTCAGTACTTGCAATGGGTGCAAGACATTGCTGGTGCACATTGGCAATCGCTGATTGCAGATAAAACAGAAGCCTTCGGTTTATGGGTGGTTCGCTCCCACCACATCGAATACAAGCGACAGGCAAAATTGAGCGATAGTCTACGTGTGGCTACTCATGTGGAACTTACTGCTGGCTATATGAGCGAACGTAAGGTTCGTTTTTATTTAGCCGATAGCACTACCCTAGTTGCCCAGTGTAGTACGCAATGGTGCTACCTCGATCCAGCTACACAGAAATTACTCCGGATTCCAGAGGCTATACACCGCTTGTTTGCCTGAAAGGTATTATTACCTATTCCATACAACTAGAATTTATTTAAAGCATTTTATTCGAGTGCTTTAAATTTTTTATTACACATGAAATAACAGCATCTAAATCTGTTCTCAACCATGACTTAGTTGCCTTGCGTTTTTTCGCACACGCTTTTTAATGCCACTTTCTTTCAAAAGGAAGGATCACTACTAATGCCTACTTTTCGATTTGAGCCTTTGATTTACAACTTTATACTCCATCGTTTGGTCCAGAGAGTTCGTTTATGACATATTCAAAAAGGTTTAGGAGATAGCAGTAGTAAGACAACAGCAATATACACAAGGGTATTTACGCAAGAAATTGGGGAAATAAAAAATCCTTTTGATTATTTTTATTAAACAGAAAGTTCAATAATACAGGTCGATTTGGGATGTATTGTTGAACAAAACGTAAAACATAAAAGAAATAAACACACCAAAGGTGTGCATATACAAGTTGTAAGCAAGCAAAAAAATATCTAATGAATAGAAAATTAATAAATTCAGGTTCTAAATTTGAAAAAGAAATAGTTTACTCAAGAGCTGTTATTGATGGTAACTGGATATTTGTATCTGGGACAACTTGATGTAATTATGGATTTGTGGGATATGGAATTAGACTCGGAAGTAAATACGGATTAATATACAACATAAATGGAAATAAGGCACTTGCGATTGAATTAAGTAACGGATAGAAATTTGTTATTGGAACTCTAAAAGAAGTGGAATTGAAAAATGTTATGGGAAAAATGCCAGTTGCTATTTAAGATGGTTATAAATCAACTTAAAAACGCTCAAAAAAAAGCCCTTTATCCAATCAGATAAAAGGCTTCTATATAATATCAAGATTGTTCTAAACGTTAAACAAGTCATGCCCAGCCATCAATTGATGTACTTCCTTCCCGATGGCTTTCAATGCGGCTTCATCTTCTGGATCTTGCATCACACGATCAATAAGGTCGACAATCGTTTCCATATCTGCTTCCACCAATCCACGGGTGGTAATTGCAGCAGTACCCACACGAATCCCAGAGGTTACAAAGGGAGACTTATCGTCAAACGGTACCATGTTTTTATTCGTTGTAATTTCAGCTTTCACTAGTGCTAGTTCAGCATCTTTTCCGGTAATATTCTTGTTTCGTAGGTCAATCAACATCATGTGATTATCTGTACCTTCAGAAATTAGTTTGTAACCTCGAGAAACAAATGCTGCTGCCATAGCCGTTGCATTCTTCTTTACACGGTGCATATAGTCCTTAAACGAAGGTTGTAGACATTCTCCAAAGGCAATGGCTTTAGCTGCAATAACGTGCTCTAAAGGCCCTCCTTGATTTCCTGGGAAAACAGCCATATCCAATAGATGCGACATTTTACGAACTGTACCGTTTTTGAGGGTAATTCCAAATGGGTTATCAAAATCTTGTCCCATCAAAATTAGCCCTCCACGTGGTCCACGGAGGGTTTTATGTGTTGTAGTGGTAACTACGTGGCAATGTGGTATTGGATTGCTTAAAATGCCCGTAGCAATCATTCCTGAAGGGTGTGAAATATCGGCTAAAAGAAAAGCACCAACCTCATCGGCAATGGCTCTGAATTTAGCGAAATCAATATCCCGAGAATACGCCGATGCACCAGCAATAATCATTTTGGGTTGTACTTCTTTAGCAATCGCTAAGATATTGTCATAATCTAAACGACCAGTTTCTTCTTGAACGCCATAAAAATGAGCTTCATATAAACGTCCAGAAAAGTTAACAGGCGACCCATGTGTGAGGTGACCTCCATGTGAAAGATCAAAACCTAAGATTTTATCTCCAGGCTTTATAAATGCGTGAAAAACTGCCGTATTGGCTTGAGAACCTGAGTGAGGCTGTACGTTGGCGTAAGCTGCTCCAAAAAGTTCTTTAGCTCGATCGATTGCGAGTTGTTCAATTTTATCTACTACTTCGCAGCCACCGTAGTAACGCTTTCCGGGGTAACCCTCAGCGTACTTGTTGGTCAAGATAGATCCAGTTGCCTCCATAACGGATGGGCTTGTGAAATTTTCTGATGCAATTAGCTCAATTCCATTCAGCTGTCTCGCTTCTTCTTCTTTAATCAAATCTAAAATAATAGTATCTCTTTGCATAATATAAAATTAAGGCACAAAAATACACATTTGACTTGTTATAATATACCCAAAAAGCACTTTTCAAAAAAACTTATTAAGGATGCAATGAACAATGGGAGAAAGTATTAGAATTCTTCCCAAAAATTAGTCGTAAACTCCTTGTGATATTTGGGCAATACATCGTTTTTCTCTTCAATGGATTGGAAAGCTTCTTCCGTGAGTGACTCATGATCGAAAACACGCAATTCATATTGATCTTTGGAGACCATGGCTAAATTCAAACGAAAAGAAATTTCATTCTGCTTTCTTCTTCCTTTCACAAATTTATTTTTTTCAATGAATTTCAGCGGACGGTCTACCCCTATTTCAGAGCCCGAAGTCATTTGCAGATAAGACAAGGCATATTTATTATTTGCATTCTTTGAAAAGATCATCCGTCCAGACTTTAGGTTTTCATTGTATGAAACGCCTAAAAGTTTCAATTTAAAGAGCGGTTTTACGTTGTTAAAATCGAGTCGGGTAACCGCAAAATCTTCAGCATTGATGTACAAAGTCCCTTCAAAATCCTCTCCTCCTTTGGGTTTATAGGTAATGACATAAGCCAAATCGCTTCCTTCAAAGATCAATTCAGGTTCCGAGAAAACATATCGATTCGGTTTTTGGATACAATTTAGTTCTGCTTTTTTAGTAAAAAATAATTCAGAGTATAGTTCTGCGATTCTTTGTTTTTTTTGTGACGCAAAATTATTTTTCCACTTTAATTTATTTTCTGCACGCTTCTTCTCAAATTCTTTAAGTGCCTCTAAGTTTGTGCTATCAACTTCTTTTTCTAAACCATCAACATCTATTTTCCCTCCAAAAACACCAGAACGTACTTTAAAGTAAGAATCAGTTTTTACATTGTCGCGCAAAACCGTTTCAATACGTTGATTAAGAGATTTCAACAAATCATTTCCTTTGTCATAGGTTTGGCGTGCCTTGAGTAAATTTATTTTTTGATTATCTTCCTGAAAATCACCACCATAATTACACAAAGTTTCGATTGTGTACTCATTCGATCTTGGCATATTGGTTAAAAAACTATCCACTAATTTTCGGTTTAACTCCGGTATGGATGTTTTGTATTTGTTGATGTCCAGCTTCTTTATATTCTGGGTGTAATACTCTCTAAGAAACAAGCGTTTCTTGCTGTAATCTGTAGAAAAATTCGTTTGCAATCGTTCTTGAACAAGGTCAATGATTTTTTCTGAGGTATAGCTTTTATTCGTTAAAATCACATTGTCTAAGGCAATTGCTTGGGGCATTACGTATAGAATACTGTCTTGCAATTGTTTCAGTCCTACCGCAAGACCATCGTAGCCCAACGAAGAAACAAAAAGGGAATCATTTACTTCCACCTGTTCTGGTAAGAGTTCGAAAAAACCTATCTCATCTGTAATTAATCCCTTATTATTTGAAAAGTGTATTGTAGCAAAAGGAATTGGTTCTAGACTTAAGGAGTCAATAATTTGAACTTGTTTAGACTGTGCATGAAGATTCAATACACCAAACAAAAAAATTAGGTAGGGAAAGTAACGCATAGGGGTATTATTTACACAAAAGTAATGTAAGAATGTATTGTATTATATGTTTTTAACAGAAAATTAAATCGATATTTTATAAGCTTCTTTCAACCAGTTGTTCAACTCTTGATCAATTTCTGCTGCAAAAGTTATTCGAATCCTGTGTGTACACATAGCTCCGAAAGGGCCTGAGTTTTCGAGGCGATCTGTTATGGGCTTTCCTTTGAGTTTTAACCCCAAATCAATTCGCATTTTGGTAGCCGGTTTAACTAAGGAAAATTGTCGTTTTCGAATAAAGCTAACGCTGTCTTTTTTAGGCGAAACCTTAATGTCATTCCCAAAAGAAAGTATACACTCAGCAAGAACTTCGTCTATCAGAAACAATGACTCTTTACCTGGGTGTTGATTGGTTAACAGGTCTTGATTCCGCAGTGACTTGACATAAGTAAACGCGACTGCTTTGGATTCTTAAATTAAAATTTCATTTTCCAGGTTGTAATCATTATCAACGAATAGAGCAATAACAAAGGGGATGATTATTATTATTAAAATAGAAAAAAAAGCGTTCTTTAAATTGAATTTCATGAAATTCAATTTTGGGTTACACAGTACTTCCTAAGGTTCCTAAATATTTGTTTATGATTTAGTAACTTATCTTTAAGTTGACCAAAAATCAATTAAACTTAAATGTTTTTTTACTATCATTTGCAAATAAGTCCTATTCAAAAAACGGGTCATTCTCGTGTTTTAGTCGTTTAAGAGGGAAATTAATAACCTCAAACCGTTTCGTATTTTTTAAAAGTTCAATTTTAGATTCAGCTGTACCATCTCATGTTTTTAAATATTTTTCTAACGAAAATCGTATTTAACACAGTTAATCATAGTCAAAAATCTACCTGTTTATTTCATTTACTAAGTATGATGTTTTATTCTCGGAAATTCATATAATTGAAACTAACAAAACCAAAACGAGCAAAGCAAAAACTAAAGAATAAACTTATCTTTGCACTCCATGACACAAAAGAAGATCAACATACAAAACAAAAAAGCACGCTTTGAGTTCGAGCTAATCGATCAGTATACTGCTGGAATGGTGTTGACAGGAACGGAAATCAAATCCATCCGAGAAAGTAAAGCCTCAATTACCGAAAGCTTTTGTGAATTCAACGAACGTGGAGAGTTATTCGCTGTAAATATGTACATCGAAGAATATTTATACGGTACACATTACAACCACAAGCCTCGATCTACAAGAAAATTACTTCTCAATAAAAGGGAGCTACGAAAACTCAATAAAGAAATTAAGAATGTAGGTTTAACCATTGTCCCATTAAGACTATTTCTTACCGATAAAGGCATCGCAAAGATGGTCATAGCCCTGGCTCGTGGAAAAAAAATTCACGACAAACGCGATACCTTGAAAGATCGAGATAACAAACGTAATTTGGATCGAGTGAAAAAAGATTTTCGTAAGTAGCATAGTATCAAGTCCATTATCGTTTACAATAGTAGCATAAAACAATATTCCTATGCGCTATTCAATGTTTTTATTCTTATTTGTTTCCTTTTCACTAGTCGCACAAAATCCTTTAAAGCAATTAGAAGAATCTCCAAGACATCACGAATGGGTAACCATCTCTGTTGACGATCAAGAACTTCAAACCTTTTTGGTTTTCCTGAAGTTGCCGATAAAGTTCCAGTTGTAATCCTAATTCATGAAAATAGAGGGCTCAACGATTGGGCACGATCAATGGCTAATCAAATTGCAGCAATGGGCTATATCGTTCTTGCACCCGAGTAACTTTCTGGGAAAGCTCCAGACGGTGGAGGAACATCCGCTTTTAAAAATTCAGATGCAGCCCGAACAGCGCTCTAGGCGCTCGATCCAGATCAAATTACTAAAGGTTTACAAACTACCATGGCCCACGGAAAAGAAATCGATGCCGCAAATGGTAAAGTTGCCATTATTGGGTTTTGCTGGGGCGGAAGTCAGTCCTTTCGTTTTGTATCGAATGAAGATCAATTAGCTGCAGCTTTTGTGTGTTATGGAACTGGTCCAAAAAACAAAGAAGCATACAAAACAATCAGTACACCAGTATATGGGTTTTATGGCGGAAACGATAACCGAGTAAATGCAACCATAGAAAAAAGTCAGCAAACCATGAATGCGCTTAACAAGGTCTACACTCCAGTAATTTACGAAGGAGCTGGTCATGGGTTTTTTAGAGCCGGAGAAGCTGATAATGCTTCAGAAGCTAATATCAAAGCGAGAAAAGCGGGCTTGGAACGCCTTCAAAAATTGCTTTCTGCGCTCTAATTCAATTCTTGTTTTTTAACATAGGAACAAAACGGAAAGCACCAAAAGTTTCTTTGTCAAATTCTTTTTCGGAAATACGCGTATAGCGTGTCATGATTTGTTCATCAGTTCCTATAGGAATTACCAAGCGTCCACCCAAAGCTAACTGTTGAAGTAAGGATTTGGGAACATCAGGAGCACCTGCAGTTACAACGATTCCCTGAAAAGGAGCATCTTCTGGCATTCCTAAATAACCATCGCCAAAAATAATTTTTTTTGGATATAGATTCAGCTTAGAAAACAAACGCTTTGTTTTTTTAAAAAGCCCTTGTTGACGTTCTATTGTAAAGGTCTTTATGCCCAAAGCGAGTAAAACTGCTGTTTGATAACCCGAACCTGTACCGATCTCTAAAACTTGATCACCTGCTTTAACCTCCAAAAGCTGGGACTGAAAAGCAACCGTATAAGGGTGAGAAATTGTTTGATCTGCAGCAATTGGGAAGGCCTTATTATCATACGCATGTGATTCTAGGCCAATATCCATAAACCAATGCCGTGGCACCTGAAGCATGGCATCTAAAACCTTGCGATCTGAAATTCCCATAGAAGCAAGTCGGTCAATAAGAAGTTTACGTTGTCCTTGGTGTTTTGCAGAGTCAATAGGTTTATTCATGACTCCAAAAATAAACAATAAATTGCCTTTTATTGGGAACTTTAAAGAGAAATTAAGTCTAAAAATGTACCTTTGAAAAGCATATAATTACAGGCAGACAAAGAATGAAAAAGTTGAAAGCAGGAGTTTTAGGTGCAGGGCATTTAGGTAAAATTCATTTACGATTACTTCAAGAATCGGAATCCTATGAATTAATGGGTTTTTATGACACAGACACTACTGCCGCTCAAGTCTTAGCTGAAAAAGAAGGTTATACTGCCTTTGGTTCAATTGAAGAGCTTCTCACTGCAGTGGATATGGTTGCTATCGTTACACCGACAATGGTTCACCATCAAATGGCAATCCAATGTTTAAATGCTGGGAAACATGTTTTTATTGAAAAACCAATTGCCCAAACAATCGCAGAAGCTGAAGAAATTGTTTCTCTCGCGAACCAAAATGGACTCAAGGGTCAGGTCGGTCATGTAGAGCGTTTTAATCCGGCCTTCAAAGCCATCAAAGAACATATCGAAAAACCCATGTTTATTGAAGCTCATCGCTTGGCAGAATTCAATCAACGCGGCACCGATGTTCCTGTAATATTAGACTTGATGATTCATGATATCGACGTTATTCTAAGTGTTGTTGATTCTAAGGTCTCTAGTGTAAGCGGTTCAGGAGTTGCAGTAATCAGTGAAACCCCTGATATTGCAAATGCCCGTATCGAATTCGAAAATGGATGTGTTGCCAATTTAACTGCCAGTAGAATTTCGCTAAAGAACATGCGAAAAACACGCTTTTTCCAAAAAGAAGCATACATCGCAGTTGATTTTTTAACCAAGCAAGTAGAAGTTGTTAAAATGAAAGATGTACCCGAACAGCCAGGAGAATACGATATAATTCTTCAAAACGCTGAGGGATTAAAAAAACAAATCTATTTTGAGCCCCCAACAATAAAAGAATCAAATGCAATTTTAGAAGAACTCAACACTTTTGCTGCTGCGATTCAAAATGATACAAATCCAATTGTAACTCTAAGTCACGCTACGGAAGCGTTGCGCGTTGCACATCAAATAATAGCCTGTTTTAAATAAAAATACAATGAAAAACATAACCGTCATTGGAAGTGGTACTATGGGAAATGGAATTGCCCATTGCTTTGCACAAAATGAATTTAATGTTCAGTTGGTTGATCTTTCCGAAGACCAATTGGAACATGCTTTGGTAGTAATTCAAAAAAACCTAAACCGTCAGGTTACCAAAGCAATTCTGACAGAAGCACAAAAGGATGCTACTCTCAATCGCATTCAAACTTCAACGAATTTAGATAAAGCCCTTGCAAATGCAGACTTGATCATTGAAGCCGCTTCGGAGAATATAATCGTTAAAGAAAAACTCTTTCGACAGATGGATGCAATTGCACCCACACATTGTATTTTAGCGTCAAACACCTCTTCTATTTCCATCACAAAGCTTGCGTCTTTCACCAATAGACCCGAGAAAGTAATTGGCATGCACTTTATGAATCCTGCACCCGTAATGCGCTTGATTGAAGTGATTCAAGGTTTTAAAACTGAAGCGCGTACAAGCAATCAAATTCTAGACCTGTCCAAACAGTTGGATAAAATACCTTTTCTAGCTCAGGATTATCCAGGCTTTGTAGCCAATCGCATATTATTACCGATGATCAATGAAGCCATTGAGACTCTTTTTCAAGGTGTGGGGGGCGTATATGAAATCGACAACATGATGAAATTGGGTATGGGCCATCCAATGGGTCCCTTGCAACTAGCTGACTTTATTGGTCTGGATGTTTGCCTTTCGGTACTCGAAGTGTTACACGAAGGCTTTGGAGCTGCCAAATACGCACCCGCTCCCCTCCTTGTCAAGATGGTACAAGCAGGAAACCTTGGTGTAAAATCAGGAATTGGTTTTTATGATTATCGTAGCGATCGAAGAAACCCAACCATAGCGACCCAATTTCTGTAATGAGTATTCAAAAACAACTCCTTTCGATTCTAGAAGACCTTCCTAAGCATGTTCATTTGGTTGCAGTTTCAAAAACAAAACCCAATGCAGACTTAGAAGAAGCCTATGCTGCTGGGCAACGGATTTTTGGGGAAAATAAAATACAGGAAATGACCCGGAAATGGGAAACCCTACCCAAGGACATTCAATGGCATATGATTGGAAACGTTCAAACCAATAAAGTAAAGTATATGTCGCCCTATGTATCTCTTATTCATGGAGTTGATCGTTATAAGCTTTTAAAAGAAATCAACAAGCAAGCCGCTAAAAGCGATCGGATTATCGATTGTTTACTGCAAATGCATATTGCACAAGAAGACACCAAATTTGGTTTTAACAAAGAAGAACTTGAAGCCGTTGTAACGGATTTAAAAGCAAACCCACTCCCCAATATTCGAATCAAAGGGTTGATGGGAATGGCTACTTTTACCGACAGCCAAGAACAAATTCGTTCTGAATTTAAAACCTTAAAACAACAATTTGACTGGCTACAAATGCAGCATCCCGAAGCAAACGAGCTATCAATGGGAATGAGTGGCGATTATGTTTTGGCGATTGCAGAAGGCAGCACCCTGATTCGTGTTGGCAGTAAAATTTTTGGATCAAGAAACTATTAGCCGATGTATGCAATCCTTGATATAGAAACCACAGGTGGAAAATTTAACGAAGAAGGAATTACCGAAATAGCTGTTTATAAATATGACGGACAACAGGTTGTAGATCAATTATCGAGTTTAGTAAACCCACAACGAGACATCCAACCATTTGTAGAACGCTTAACGGGTATCAAAAGTAAAATGCTGGTCAATGCACCTAAATTCTTTGAACTCGCCAAACGTATCGTAGAAATCACGGAAGGCTGTGTCATTGTTGCACACAATGCTGAATTTGATTACCGTATTCTACAAACCGAATTCCGAAGACTGGGTTATGCCTTCGAAAGTCAATCACTCTGTACAGTTGCATTATCTCAAAGGCTACTCCCTGATGCTGAGTCTTACAAACTCGGTAATCTTGTACGCTCCTTGGGAATTCCAATTACTGATCGTCACCGGGCACATGGTGATGCCCTTGCAACCTTGGAGCTTTTTAAGTTATTACTCGAAAAAGACAGCAAAAAAGAAATCATCAGCACCTATGTAAAGGAGCTGAATAAAAATAAAGTTTCTCCAAAATTCCTGAACGTAATCGAAGAATTACCATCAGAGATAGGAATCTATTATCTTTACGATAATGATGGTAACATCATTTATATAGGTAAGAGTAAAAACATAAAAAAGCGCGTACTTAACCATTTAACAGGAGATAATGCAAAAGCGGTTAAGATTCAAAAAAAGCTTACCCGTGCATCCTATGAACTTTGCGGAAATGAATGCATCGCATTACTCAAGGAACAGCACGAAATCAAAAGTAATCAGCCAGTATTGAATCATGCACTCAAGTATCGTCACTATGCCATGGGAATTCGGTTTGACGAAACGACTCCATATCATCGCTTACTTATCGAACCTGTGATAAATGAGAGACAATACTTAGAAGTTTTTAAGAATAAAAAAGATGCCAATCGAAAGCTTCGTATGTGGATCGAAACCTTTGAACTTTGCGAAAGTCATACTTCTTTGGGAAATCCTAACAAAGCATGTTTTAGTCATGGAATCAAAAAATGCAAAGGCGCCTGTGTTGGTGATGACCCCACAAAAGCATATAACAAACGTATACTGAAAATCCAAAACGAATTGGCCTATCCCCTCAGTAATATGCTTATAATTGATAAGGGAAAAGCACAGGGAGAACAGAGTTTTATTTATATTAAAAATACAATTTTTCAGGGGTATGGATACTTTAAATTAAACCATCAGATTAAAACAATCGATGCTATTGAAAAGCGCTTAATTCCTATTGATAATAACCGAGATACCCAAGCTGTAATTCGTAGTTTTTTACGCAAGCAACGCTATAAAAAAATCATTGATTTAGATACCGCATAAAAATTAATAACTTCGTAAACTAAGATGAAATCTAAGAAAATACCGTATTGGAAACACCGCCTTCATGAAATTGTTTATGAAGCAGATACCCCAGCTGGGAAACGCTTCGACCTAATTCTTTTGATCCTTATACTACTAAGCGTTATTTTGGTTATGATCGAGAGTGTGTCATCGATTCACTCCCAATACGAAGCTGAATTGAATAGTATGGAATGGGTTATTACAGGCTTATTTTCAATTGAGTACATCATCCGTCTTATCGCCATTAAGAAACCTTTAAGCTATGTATTTAGTTTTTATGGAATCATCGATCTACTGTCGACACTCCCAAAATACATCTCACTCTTTTTTGTAGGCTCCGAATCGTTGATTGCCTTGCGTGCCTTGCGTCTACTTCGTGTATTTCGGATTCTAAAAGTCACCCGGTTCATTGGGGAATCGAATTTTTTAATAAAAGCTTTGTATGCAAGTCGAGCAAAAATATTGGTATTCCTTTTTGCTGTATTAATACTTTGTATCATTTTCGGAACCCTGATGTATCTAATCGAAGGAGAATCCAGCGGCTTTACGAGTATTCCCCGAAGTATCTATTGGGCAATCGTAACCATGACTACTGTTGGCTATGGAGATATTGCCCCACAAACCCCATTTGGGCAGTTTTTAGCTTCTTTTATTATGATTATGGGTTACGGAATCATTGCAGTTCCAACTGGGATTGTATCCTCTGAAATGGCTTTACAAAACAACGATGTTGATACCAATACTCAGGCTTGCTTGCAATGCAACAACGAATTGCATAAAGACGGGGCCATATTTTGTCATCAATGTGGAAGTACTTTGAACGATGAATTCTAAACGTTTACTTTACGTAGCTGGCCCAACAGCTAGCGGAAAAACTTCCTTAGCCATTGCCTTGGCACAGCATTTCGATACTGAAATTATTTCGTGTGACTCCCGGCAGTTTTATAAAGAAATGTCGATTGGCACTGCTGTACCCAACTCAGAAGAACTTGCAGCTGCTAAGCACCATTTCATTCAACAACGCAGTATACACCAGACGTATAGTATTGGAGCCTTTCAACGGGAAGCACTGGACAGCCTAAAAACACTATTCAAAACCAAAGACACGGTTATTTTAGTTGGCGGTTCGGGCCTCTATGCGGATGCCCTGATTGATGGTCTTGATCATTTTCCAGAAGTTGATCCTGCGTTTCGTGAACAATTGAACAACCAACTTGAACACGATGGAATAGAAGCCCTAGCAACACGCCTAAAAGACATTGACCCTGCATATCACCAGAAGGTTGATCTTGGCAATCCACACCGACTCATTCGTGCCTTAGAGATTTGCTTATCCAGTGGACTGCCCTACTCTAGTTTTTTGGGAAATAAAAAAGCCCCTACATTTTTTAAGAGTCAAAAAATTATCCTTCAATGGGATCGTTCAATCCTATATGAACGCATCAATAAACGGGTTGATCAAATGGTCGCGGCTGGTCTTGAAGCTGAAGCACAAAGTCTATATCCTAACAAAGATGTGAATGCGCTGCAAACTGTAGGCTACAGAGAATGGTTTGCCCATTTCGATGGAATTTTTGACAGAACAACTACCCTAGAAGAAATTAAAAAAAATACGCGACGCTACGCCAAACGTCAAACTACTTGGTTTAAGCGGTATCAGGATGCGCTATTGTTGCCTGGTGGAATCTCGGTAGAAAATATTTTGAAGAAATTCAACGAATCTAATCTTGGATAAAAGCTACAGCTAATTTGATCTCGTCATAATTGACAGACCCACTCAATTTATTGTAAATCGCATTTAAACTAATTGGCGTGTTTTTAGGCTGTTTGTCATAAACGGCCTTAACTTTTTTGAGGAGGGAGCTTTTTGGCTTGTAGTATTTTAAATCTTCCTCAGGGTGGTCTTTTCTAATTTTAATCAAGTGCCCTGAAATAGTACCTGCAGTTAAACCTCTAATTTCGGCTATCTCTTTTAAACTAACTTGTTGCTTCAAATGCATTAGGGTAACCTCGTAAGTCGATTGTTTCCCTTGAGCCTTTTCTTTTAGCTTATTTTTGTTTTTGGTAATTTCTTTTTTATCGATCAAGCCCCCGTTATCTCGCAGAAAGGTTTTAGCAAGAAGCTCCAATTCTTCTAATTTAAATGCATTATCTGCATCATCAGAAAGCTCTTGAAAACGCAAATCTGCTTTATGTGCTAATCCATCAACACGCAATGCCATTTCATTCAAGCCTTTTAACTCTAGATTTTCTAGTTTTTTCAAACGTGAAAGAGCAACATAGCCTTGACCCATTTCAAATGTTTTGGATAAATCAATTTCTGCAGCATCCAAGGTCATTCCCTGGCATTTGTGTACCGTGATTGCCCATGCCAAACGCAATGGAGTTTGATTGTAATTCGCCAATGTTTTACCACCATCATCAACAATACTCCAATCTTCCTTTTCAGCAAAAATAGTACGTCTATCTATTAGCTTGACAGATGGAACACCCGCGTCATTAAACCCTATAACCGTTCCCAAAGAGCCATTTACGTAGCGTTTCTCCTTATCATTTTTAACAAACATCACTTTTGCTCCAATTTTAAAAGCGAGGTTTTCCCCTGCTAAAACTGATTTTTTAAGCGTTTCAATGAGTTTTTTATTACCCGTTGTTTTTGCTTTAAATGATTTTGTTACACCAGGTAGTTTAGCCAAATGTTGCGCATTTATTCTGTCAACATCGGTATTATGAGTGTAAAGCTTTGTTGGCTCTAAATCTGCATTCAATTTATTTTTACTGGTTTCTTGGAGTTTTAGGTAGCTTTTTTCAGAAATCCTACCTGTTCTAATTTCGTTTAAAATTAAATTCAGATCGTTATCACTCTGCCTGTATTGCTCGGTTAAGTAGCAAACAGACATGCTTGCCATTGCCCATGCTTCGGACATAAAAGCAAATTTTTCTTTACTGGTCTCTCCTTGACTTCCTATGGGAGGAAGCTGAAAAAAATCCCCGCAGAGAACTACCTGTATGCCACCAAATGGATTAAGCGGATCTTGAAAATAACGTAATACCGCATCAACAGCATTGAGTTGATTTAAATGCAGCATCGAGACTTCATCTATGATCAAAACGGTAACTTTTTCGAGATGTGTTTTAAGATATTTTTTGGATCGCATGCTTACCAAATCAGCTTGAGAAACAAATTCCTTTACACCTATACCCGACCAAGAGTGAATGGTCATCCCGTTCATATGTGTTGCAGCAATACCAGTAGATGCCGTTACTGCAACAGTGATTTTTCGTTCTTTTAAATATGAAATATATTGGTTCAATACATAGGTCTTACCCGTTCCAGCAGAACCTGTAAGAAATGTATTTTTCCCAGACTTAAGTATCGCTAATGCCTTTTCTTGTTGCATACTGTGAAAGTACTAAAACATAGATCAATTAAAAAAGAAGACTTACATAATATTGATACAGCAGTTTAACTTCTAAAGGGATACGATTTATAAAAACTTTTAGATAGACAAAGAATCAATTTTTCAGTTAATCAAAAATCAATAAAAAATTTCAAAATAATGATTTTAAGTGCTTTAAAAACCAAAAGGTCAGCAATCTTTCTTGGTTTTGAATTAAAAACAGAATGCACAAAATCCCTTCCTCGAATCCATAAAACTGAAGGAAGTCGCTTAAGATTCTTAAGCTGCACAATAAGGCGATCGGTATTGAATCGTTGGCTAAGCATAAAAGAAACAGCGTTTGGGAACTATTATTTCAAATATAGAAAAAAATACGCAGATGTAAGTAATGGAAGTTTATTTTCTTCCCTCGCCCACTGCTAATATCACTCGAGTGGGGGTATCTTCTCCACTAACAATCGATTGAGTACCTAGCGCAATAGCACGAATGGTATGTGTAATGATCTCCATGTCGAGTGTTGCTGCTTCATCCGTAACTTGATGATAATGTACATCTGTATCAATTGGAACGGTAGAAAAGGTATGTGACGGAATTCCCAATTGTGCTAAGCTGGCGTTATCAGATCTAAAAAAAAGGCGTTGTGTTGGATAAGGGTCGGGATGAACGGTATAGGAAGTTCCTACTAAGTTTTTCTGTATGATCGATCCAAAATCTGAGCGGTCAAAACCGGTGAGCCATGCCGTATTTGGCCCATAACTAGAATGTTTACCAATCATCTCGATGTTGATCCCTGCTATGAATTGGGATGCATTTACATCCTGTCCAAAGTGTCTAGAACCGAGTAAACCCATTTCTTCTGCTGTAAAAGCAACAAAAATAAGGGTACGTTCGTTGGTTCCGAGTTCTTTGAAGTATTGTGCTAAAGTCAATACAGCAGTTGTTCCAGAGGCATCGTCATCTGCTCCATTATAAATCAAATCACCAGTATCTTCTTTTTTTACTCCTAAATGGTCATAGTGTGCAGAAATTACAACAAATTCATCTTTTTTACTTTTTCCTTCTAAAACACCAATGACATTGAAAAGATCCAAGTCATTTGCCTTGAAGTTTTGACGATAAGTTGAAAGGTTGTTGTATTTGGTTAAGCCAATATCTTCAAACGCTGTTTCTATGTATTGTGCTGCTTTTTCAATCCCTATAGTGCCAGCCTGTCGGCCTTCCATAGCGTCAGAAGCAAGCGTGTATAAGTGCTTTTTAACCGTAGCGATTTCAATTGTAGGAATACTATTTTGCGCAAAAAATAAATTAGTACAGAGCACAAAAACTAGGGCGAGTAGTGTTTTTTTCATGGGGAATGATTTTAAGAAAAAATTTATGAATTTGAATAAATTAGAAAAATAAAATTCTTCAAAATTTATTACATCGTAGTAATTTCTCCAGGAATAAGTACCGCATGCGTTCCATCTGTAAGTTGATTCACGCGCAATTCCATAAGGGGAGCATATTCTTCTGAAGTAACAAAACCGTAGGCCATTTCCTTGGAAGTAAAAAGGCTTAGGTCTAAATAGCTACAAGCTAGTCCTAAATGCTCTGCCAACTACTATAATCGTTGCAATGATATAAAGGTAAGTAATTTTTGACAGTTCACCAATAGTTCACTAAATTTACTTTTGAAATAAAACAGCTTAAATATGACCAATGTAAACCACAATTTCTGGCTAGGATTAAATAAGAAAAATGATACAGATAGTCCGGAGAGTTTATATCTATTTTATAAGACTGGAAGTAAGAAGACACTTAAGAGATTACCTATAAAGATAAAGCCATCTATCTGGGACGCTTCTAAGCGGTTTATAAGGGCCTCTAGAGAGTTAGAATATAGCTCTGAGGTAGATTACTTAAATGAATTGAAAGGAAGAGTGTCAAGAGTTAAGATTGAAATGTCCAAAGGTGTACTGTCTATAGATAACGCTTGGAGTATCATACTAGATAAGAACAAGGATGGAGTCATAGAGACCTTTATTAAGGAAGACTTGAAGCTAACGGAATTTAGCAGGGCAAAGTTTCTGAGTTACTTGAGCGGGCTAGAGAATCACCTACCTATATCATACAAACCTCTGAAGTATATACATATTCAAGACAGTCAAAGTATTGAAATCATAAGCAGTTCACTGAAAGCCAGCGGATTAAAAAGCAGCACTATATCAGGTTATATGAGTATGCTTGACTACGTCACCAGAAGAGCAGATTTAAAGGTCAAGTCACCGTTTAAGGTATTGAAGCTTAAGCCTATAAAAGACGAAGTGAGTAAGTTGCCTCGAACTATAAACGACCTGTACAAAGGGATGCAGGAGATACAGACTAAAAAAGATTACCTCAGCTTATGCTTATGGCTATACTCATTCTCTCTACGTGGATTAGGTGGCGGTGATATATGCAACCTCAGCGAAGACCTATTAGAGGGTGATTATACAAGGCCCTACTATCCAGACTATGCTATAGACTTGGACTATTACTCTACACTAAAAGAGAAGGCTCACGTGTACATTAGAAGAGGTAAAAAGAAGAATCAGAAGCCACTTACTATACTGGTTAATACTTTCCCTAGCTACTTCCTACACCAAGCACTTAGGAGACTTATAGAAGAGGAGTACCCTCAATATAGCTATAAGGGTGAGGACAAGCTACGCCTATTCAATTTCACGACTAAAGACAAGGATTATAACGATGTACTGAAGGGTAAGGATAACTGGGGAGCAGTAAGAGGTACAGTGAGCAGAAAGATGCAGGCCCTAATAGGAGCTGGATTGCATAATACTAGGCACACGTTCACTTCAGCAGGTAATAGCTACAGTAGACTTAACGATTCAGAGCAGAGAGAGCTAATAGGCCAGAAGAGTAAGGGAGCTTTAAATCATTACCAGAGTGAGCTACAAATTAAGACAGACCTCAACCACTTACATATTCTTGATGACTTTCAAATAATAAGCCTTACAAAGGTACTATTTCAGCTAGGAGAGCAAAGAGGATATATGAGCCAGAGTCTTTCAAAGCCAGCTCTAGACCTATTCAATCATAAGAAGCTACTAACGTTCTCTCCAGAAGACGAGCTCAAGCTGCAAAAGCTACAAAATGAGTG
>Ga0209603_1001829_pt1 | contig 21213 bp, 17 predicted proteins | sample COGITO_mtgs_1206_FD_184812 | JGI IMG/M metagenome (GOLD analysis project Ga0209603, IMG submission 184812) | Pelagic marine microbial communities from North Sea - COGITO_mtgs_120607 (SPAdes) (version 2) | ecosystem: Environmental > Aquatic > Marine > Epipelagic ... | reverse complement strand
ACTATAATAAATAATATAACTAAAACACAAATTAGTATTATAATTAATACATTCATAGATGATTTATTTGATTTATAATTATTTAATCCCTTTTTGGTTATTAACATATTAGTTGTAGTAACAGTTGTAGTATTAGTTATTGTATTAGTTATTGTATTAGTAAATGGTATAATAGTAACAGGAGTTGGAGTGTTTGTAGTAGTAGTAGTAGTAGTAGTAGTAGTAGTAGTAGTAACAGGTGTTGGAGTGTTTACAGTAGTATTAATAACATCTGTAGGGCTTGTTTTTCTACTTTTATTTGAGAAATTATAGATGTTGTTATTTGTGGTATTAGTGCGACAGGTATCAACCGGTAGTAAAGACCAATTACCTAAAAATAGATTCTTGATACTACAAAAATAATGACAGTGTGAATTATAAATTTTTAGTTCGGTTGTTTCGTTTATGCAAATTTTATGGTAATTCTCTGTTTTTTTTATACAAAATGTGTCTAAACATTTCTGTTTTACACATGTACCTTTAAAAGTTTCAGTTAAATTTAATTGATTTGGTTTACTAAACAGATCTAATACTGTTCTATTTATTTTATTACCCTCATAGTATATATATTTTTCTACATAATCATTATTCCAATAAGAATTTCGTAATCTATTCTCTATATAATTATAATGTGTGTTATCAGGCTGTATAAACTCATCGCCAATATGTGTGTCCGTAAAAAAAATTACATTTAAAATTTTATAGTTCTCTTCAATAAAATTTGATTCTATTAGTTGTAAAGCCAAATCGAGATTAGTATGTTTAGTTTTACGATGGTATTTTAATGTATTAACCTGATTTATCATACTAGATTTAGTATTATTTGTATTAAAATTAAATATAATACTAGACGTTGTATCAAATGTTACTAATCCTATATTTTCTTCTTTTATGTCTGTTGTTTCAATAATATCTATTACTTTATTTTTAAACCTTTTAAAGGTGTGTGGTTTCCCAAATAATTCACTATTATTAATAGAACTAGAGCTATCTATTACGAAAAGTAATTTAGAATTACATTCTAGATTAGAAATATTAATAGATTTCGATGGTGCAACCAACGATAATAAAAATAAAAATAAAAACATATAAGTTGTTCTAATCACATTATTCTTAAATATTACAGTAATTATTTTTTATATTTGTAATAGATATCGCAATTTTTATCTCCAAATTTAAAAATATTTTTGAAGTTTATTTGTGTTGTTCCTATTACTATATCTTTTAATAGATGTTTAATTTTTGTAGTTCCTTCTATACTTTCATATACAACAGAGATATTTTTGTCGTGTGTTTTATTAATGTAACTAATAGATGTAAATATTTCATCATCATGATTGAAATTTAAATTTATAATATCAACCCATTCATAAAATTTATAATTTTGGGTTATTTCATTAAGAAATATTTTTTTAGAGGTATTAAAATTATAGCCGTCATAGATTAAAAAGTTATATTTCCTAGATAGATTTTTTAATATTGTTGCCTTTTCTGAATTAAAGTTTTCTATTATATTTGAATAAATTTTCAATATGCAAAAGTTATTATAACTATTATTAATAAAATCCACTACCATATCAAAATCCGTATAATCAATAACATAACATACCTGATTTTGTTTTTCTTTTATAATATTTATTAGGTTATCAATATTTTCTTGATTATTTGTTTTAAAATTAATTTTTGTATTTTCAATCGGATTGTATAATTCTCTATATATCGAATGTTCTATTAATTTATTTTTATATAACACAGTAACAATATCCGAAATGGTAAAAATAGATATAACCTTATAATCTCCAAGTAATTCAAAATCAGTTCTTCTATCACAAATTGTTAGAATAGATATCGGACTTAATTCTATTTTCTCCAACTGTTCTATAAAAAATTTAAGACTAGAACCAGTTGTAATAGTATCTTCAAGAACAATTAATTTAGATGATGTCGTATATTCTCCTTCAATTAATTTTTTTAATCCATATTTTTTAGTTTCCTTTCGCATCATTAACATAGGTATGTTATATTTGGATGATAAAACGGATGAAAATGGTATTGCACCATATGGTACACCAAGAATATGGGTATAATCAAGTAATTGTATCTTTTCGTATAAAAGTTCTACAATAGTATTTAAAATGTAGGGATAACTAATAACATTTTTAAGATTTATATAAATTGGTGAGGTTTTACCACTCTTTAGTTTAAATTCTCCAAATTGGATACAGTTTTTATTATATAGATCAAGAATTAATTTTTCCTTCATTAAAGTATCTATTTTTTTATATTTAAATTATACTATAATAAAACTTATTGTTAATATATAAATTATAAAAGCACCAATTATAAAATACATCCATAACGGAAGTATAGTTTTCTTTTTACCTACACCAAATTCTTTCAATTTATTATTTTTAGTAAGAAACAATCTGGGATTATTTTTTATAAGAGTAAGAAATACTACCACTAATATTAAATAGATTATAATAGACCATATTAATTCATTATTTACAAACGAAAGCATTAATATATAATAATAATTTTTTTATAAAATTTATATTATTATATTAACTATGTATATTTTATTAATAATTATACTAGGATATCTTATCTACTATAAATTCATAACTATACTTGCAAAGGAACAGTATACAGATGCCTTTACAAATTATAATGATTCTGAACAGATAGGTAACTACGCAAAATACAAAGTAAATGGCCAAAAAAATTCATATATTAAAATGTCAACGCCAAAAAACATGAGGAAATATTCATTTATATCGGATGAAATTAATACTTTACCATTTTATATAGCAAATACTCTTAAATATTTTAGTGGTGATGTTAGATTTGATGTTATAACCAAAACAACCGAAATGTTAGAATCAACTAATATAGATTATGTAAATAATGGAGAATTTGATTTTGCTTTATGTACAGAATACTCTTTATTAAATACAGAAAAACACAATAATACAAGAGTAATTTGTAGTTTAAACAAGAGCTACCTATTTTTAGTCGTTAGAGATAATTCATCTATAAACACTATAGAAGATTTGATTGGAAAAGTCGTTGGTATTAACAGTTCTACTTCTGAAACCTTTTTTATTTTAAATCAAATATGTGAAATTTTAGGACTTTCGTTAAAAAATTTTAGTACTAAGGATAACTCTAATACAAAAACAATCTATTTTAAAACAGATGGAATAAATGAATTATTTAATGACTTTTATAATAATGTTCTAGATGGATTATTTATAGTTTCATCCCATAATTTACCATATCTATTTTCAATATCAGAAAGAGTATCTGTTAGATTTATAGATTTAAATAATTCACAGCTCGAACTTTTTAGTAAACAAACTTCTAACCAGTTGTTTTTAAAACAAGAAAGTATTAATATCGAACCATATAATACATTTAATAATAGTAGATATTTAGACACGTTTTATACTAAAAATGTTTTAATTTGTAATAAAGAAATAGCTGTAGACGAGATTTATAATATTACAAAAAATATTTTTGTTAATATTAATCTAATAAAGGATAATCTAAGAGAAATAGGACAAACATATTTTGAAGAAACATATGACCCATTTTACAATGATTTTAAACGACAATATATGATTTATAGTAGTAATAAATTACAACTCCACAAAGGAGCTAATAAGTATTATGAAGAAATAAATGTATTTACATCGGAAGATAAATTATGTGAGTTTTATAATGAAAAATGCAATGTTTATCCATATCAAAAGGTAAAGTTTACTAAAACACCATTAATTAGTATATTAGATACTATTCCCTGAAACTATTCCTTAAAAATATACTTGGGTGGGGTTTGTGTTTTACAACACCTATATGTTCCATTACCACATCCACTACAAAATGGAACTGATTCTTTATTATATGTTCTTGGAGAATTTACTTCTATACCCCAAGGGAACCGACATGTTCCATTATTACATTTACCATTATTATTGCTTTTATTGTAAAAAGGACATTCGCTATTAGATAAACATGGTCTATCCCATACACCATTATTATCTAAACATCTAGCCTTTGATTGAATTTTTGAATCTATGATAAACCCTTCTTCTGTTTTTTTATAGCAATTATAATTACTTTCTCTGTTTAATAGTGTGTTTTCTCTGTTTACCATCTTAATAAACATATCCATTTTCTTTTTATAATCCGGATCATATGCTATTATATTATTACAATCTACTCTACATTTATCATCATTTACAACACATTTATCTTCAGATATAACACATTTATTGTATTCTTCTGAAATTACTTGATTATCAAGTTTAGTTCCCATAAATTTTGCAGAATTAAATAAGATATTGTTTTTTAGTTTATGGACTATCACATCAAAATACACATTATAATACAAATGGGTTCCAAATCTAAATAGTGTAAAAATAAACTGATAGTTATTATATAAATTATTTTCACCTGTATATAATATTTCGGTGTTTATAATTTTATAATCATTCAAAATTACTATATCCTTCTCATTTAGATGTTCCTTGACCTTTTTATTGATATTATCCAGAATAAATAATCGAATATTTTTTATATCTTTTGTATTTGTTATAGATTTAAACTCCTGTTTGTCTTTATTTTTATACATTGCAACAATCTCTTTTACTATTTCTTCTAGGTCATCATGTTCTATAGAAGCAGTGTTATAGTATTTGGAATAAAATCTATGTGGATGATTTCGTCTTATTCCATAGTCTTTACTAGTTACATCGATATCATCATTTAATTTATAAATTTTAGGTTTAAATGAGGAATGAATAAATTTAGGTTTAACAACAAATACAGGATTTCTTAAAATTTATAAAATCTTCCCTTTTAGTACTAAGATAAAAAAAGGTTACTAATATTAGTAGTATAATATTTATAGTTTGATTCATTATATATATTAATATAATTAAATGTTTCTTATTTAATATTCCATCTCACCACCATCCTCACCATCATCATCAGGCATGACAACTCTCTCATTATTTTCTGACTGTAAATTGGCTTGATCTCTATTTTCACCTTCTGTTTCTTCGGACTCGTCTTCATTCGATTCTGTTATAGTATCTAGTTGGATATTTTCATTTTCTCCTATTTTTTTATCGTGAAAATATAATGTTTTTTCTTTAGAAGAGATATCTTTCCAGTTATCTAATCCTACACTAATACGCATTTTAAGACTAGCCCATGTTTCTTTATCTAGTTCCTGGACGAATTTTAGTGTTTCTTCTTTTTGTGAGTCTGTTTTTTGTTCAATAACAGATTTGATATGTCTAGATGTATGTTTATCCAGTAATTTGGCGTCTTCTTCTATATTACTTAGAATTTTATATATAAGGTTCGCTTCAATTTCATCTGTTTGTTGTATATTATTAAAATCATCATCATCATTGTTAACAGATATTTTATGGTCGGCCTCTATTAGTTCTGATATTATAAATAGGAAAATATAGTGCAGGAACATTGAAATATTAGAATATAATTCGCCATTCTGTTGTTCTTCACAAACATTAATATTTGTAGAACCGGACAAAATTTTTATATTTTTAGATGATCCAGAAATAATATTTACCATTTTTTCAAGCATTGCACTATGAGTAGTCCCTAAGTGGAGGAAACTTTCGGTATCTTTATTATTATTCATAACAATTTTGCTGTATTCCTCAATTAATTTAGCACCATTTTTATTTTTAGGATTTAAATTCCATTCCTCTGGGATATAAGCTTCAACAATATTTTTCTTATTTTTTATTTTTAAAATCGTATTTTTTAGGTATGTAAGAGTAAATGACTGTAGAAGATTTATTTTATCAATATAAAATTTAGTGTAAGCTTCTTCCTCATCCATATTTTCAAGATCATTCTCTAGTACACATTCCTTTTCTCCAAGAGATAATAGCATTTGTTTGATCTGTTCTCTATTTGTTATATTTAATTTTTCACTAAATTGTGTTGATAGTAAATCACACAGAGTGTTTATCTGTTCTTTCATTTCACCCCATACTAATTTTTTATTTTTATTTGCTTTAAGTTTGCTATTAAAATTAGTAAGGAATTCATTACCCTGTAGTCTTATATTAGAATCAATCACGTGAGAGATTTTATCCTCTATTTCTTTATAAACTGTATCTTCGATATTAAATAGTTTTTTCTTATTAACTTTATCTACTAAATCATAATAATCATCCTTTTTATATTTTTTAGTCATTATATCTAGTTTATTTTCACCGGTTAGAATACAATAGTTCTGTTCGTATATATGCTTTTCTCCTTCAAAAAATCCATTATCAATAAATTTAACATATAAATTCTGTATATCTTCTTCAGTTAATTCATCTCTGTCTTTACCAATATTTCTATTAAATGAGATTAGTGTTGGTTGCAATTCAGATAATATAAATATTTTGGATTCTTTTAGTAATTTATTGATATCTTGTTTAGTTTGGTTGTATTTATAAATAATTTCGATTAGTTCCTGAATGTTTTTATTCTTACTAATAAAATCAGCAAGATAGTTGTAAGTTTTATTAATTTCCTGTAAACAACACAAATTATCTAGCGGATTAGGTGTAAACGGTTTGTTAACAATATCATTCTCCATTATTTGTTCATCAATTTCTTCGATAAGTTTAAGACAGACATTGCTTTCAAATGCCTTCATTTTTTGTAGTTCGCTATTAACCTTTTCAGTATCGCCAGATTTGATATGTTTTTGAATAGTGTTAAACGTTTTTAGTTCCTTTATATCAAGGTCAAATTTCTTTAGTGGTGGTCTAAATTCATTCCATTCATAAGAATATTCTTTTATTTCTTTATTTTGTTCCTTAAGGAGTTTCCTTTTTCTTTCATACCTATATCTTATTGTATTATCATTGTAAAACTCATCTATTTTTTTAATAATATTATCCTTTGTTTTAATTTTTTTAATACTGGACCAATCTACACCTAAAGAACTTAGACTATCAAGAACACATGAAATATAATCTATACCTTCTTGTTTATATACTTTATCTAAGGGATGTCCTCTAAGAGATGGTTTACATCTAGAAAAGGTTTTTGTAATGGCATAATCCGTTTCACTTGATTGTACAAAAAGGAATAATATAGAAGCGGTGTAAAGTATAATAGTTCTTATTCTATAATTGTTATAGGCGGATTCTAAAAAGGAATTACTAGCCTTTTTCTGTTTCTGTTTAGCTGCACTTATCCAGGCATCTTTATTTTTAATTTTAGATGCTTCAATTGAATTAGATAGAGTTAGAACACTTAGTTCATCACTGTTAGATAACTTTATACCCATAATATTTGTTAGAACAGTTATAATTCTAATAACAGATAACCCTTGGTTTTCGATAGATTTATCGTCACCTTCTAATAATGATTTTCTTAAAAATTCTACTATTTCACTATTTTCTTCAGATTTATATACCTCTTCTGAAGCATCGATTACTTCATGTGTAATATCACGAGCACCCGACTCAAGGAATCCTTCCTGTGTTTCAAAATCAGCACCATTAATCTGTTCTCCGCAATTTTTACACCAAATAAATCCCTCATTTTCTACACCATATTCAGTTATAGTTTTCTCTAATGCTTCATCATAGGTGATAAGTTTGTTATTGTAATCAATAAAGTGACTGTGGTGTTTGCATATAATTTGTTTATTTCCAGGTCTACTATAAAAAAACTTATCATTTTCACCATCAATTACAGAACCATTTCTACCATATTTATCAAGTAGTAAAGATAAAGAAGTATAGAATTTGTTTAAAGGAAGAGATTTAATATTTTCTAGATATTTATCTATTCTATAATAGTGATATTGGTAAATATCTTCTTCACTTCTATCATTCTTTTTGTATTCCTTTCTTGTAAATTCTATGTTTATTTTTCTATTATTATCTGATTCTAGTTTGTTTTTTAGAAGTAGTAATTCTTCTTCCTGTTTTTGTAGAACTTTATCTTTATTATTAATATCTTCAATATTTTTAGAAATATCTACTAATTGTTTGTTGTAACTATCAATTTCATCTTTTAATTTTATAATACGAATCGGCAAACATCTTTTGTAGTGTTCTGAATATTTACATCTGTTTTTACCCCTTAAAAAGGTTGTATCTATTTCTTCTATAGACATACCTTGCTGTACACAGAAATCCTTGTATGATGATATTATCATATCGACGTTTAGATCCTTTTCAATTACCCAAACATCTGTGCTCTGGACTTTATGTCTTTTGTATATTTTCTTTCTATCATAATCTTCAATAAGAATAGCATATTGTCCAGGTTGAACCCTATTAGTTGTTTCGCCTTCTATTAATTTGTCTTCTTCAATTAAAACATCTCTATTATTATCTAATTTAAGTTGGTCCATATCGGTATAGGTTTTTACTAAACGCATCCCGCCACATTTATTATCCTTTTCAATTTTAGAAAGTTCTTTATCTAAATTTTCAACCAGTTTTTCTTTTGATTGAGTAACTCTTTCCTGCACCTTTATCATAGATTCAAGGCGTTTTGCATTTTCTTTAAGAAATGATTTGTTAACATTGTGTGTAATTGTTTTAAAAAACAAATGGCCATGGTCAAACGATTTCTTTAACCATTCTAAACGATTAGTTTCTGTATCGCGTGAAGTTTTATAGTCTGGATATTCCCCATAATAATAATTTACCTGGTCTAAACTATGATTATTGACTAATGGATAATTTTTCTTATCAAGTATTTCATTTCCCTTCTTTTCTTTTGAAGTTGTTAGTGTTTTTTGGGATTTATTATTAGTAGATAAAATCGTTTTTATTGTTTTAAAATGATTAGATGGGATGTTTTCTGGAGTATAACCATATCTAAATAATTTATCTTTGAATTGTTCTAATGATGTAAATTTTTCCTTACCATCTATATTATTAATAATACTTCCTAAGTCTGGAAGAATTTTAGTTAGGTAATTATCTAAATCTGCTTTATTTAATTCCTGTTTATCGTATAGATATACCGAAAGAGAGTCTGTATCTAGATCTAAACAAGATGGAATTAGTTTTGTAATTCTTACATTACTATCTTTTTTATTAATACGTAGGGTTTCAACTGGTTCTGTATTTATATCAATAATATAGTCTACATCATTAATATCTGTAATTTTTCCCTGAATAGTTTGTTTATTTTCTATACAAATATTTACAGTATCTCCTAAATTATATTCACTAGTAATTATTTCTGATTGAATATTGTTTTCAAGATGTTTCATATTAATATAGACAGGTGCATTCGAATTTTCTATAAGAGATTTATTATTTTTGTATAATTCTTCATTTAATTTGGTTTCTGGTAATTTTACGAAACCAATATTAGAGATTTTGTTACCCTTTACGATTAATTTATCATTAAAGATAGTATTACCTAACAAAATGTGTCTATTAATATTGGTTTCATCTCCTAAAAATTGTTTACATGATTCTTTAAAACAATTGCTATAGACTTCTATATCTTTCTTAAGATCTGTGGAAAATCCTTTATTAATACTTGTATAAGCATCCATTAGTTCATACTGTGCGTTGGTTTCATTTGTATAAGAATAATTAACTCGTCCTACCCCCTTTTTATATTCGTTATGTATCTCATTTTCTTTATTAATATGGTTTTCAAAAGTTTCCATCATTATTTTATCATCTGAAGTTAAAGGGTTTATTCTACCATTAAATCCAGGAATTTTAATTTTTGTTATATCACTAACCTCAAAGTATCTCTTTTTTTCAGAAACAATTGGTTTGTATAATGCGTGACGATTGAAATTTTTTAGGTGGTCTTGTAATGGTTTATAAGATTCTCCTTTCAATTCAAATCCAGTAATATTTTTATCATCATCAAAAATAGAATTATTCTGTTTAAGAAACATAAAATTCTTGATTCTTTTTTTGATACCTTTGCTATTATTTGGGTCTAATTTGATTAGTTCATTTAATAAATCATCTTCCTGAATTTTATCATTGTGGATCACCTTATCTTCAGGTATAATACTTTCTTCATAGATAACTATATTTTCAGAATTTTCCATTTCTATATTATTTTCGTCAAGTTCAAATACCTCACTATTATCGTTTTCATCATCATTATTCTCGACTTCATCATCATTATTCTCGACTTCAACTTCATTATCACTATTGTTCTCGACTTCAACTTCATTATCACTATTGTTCTCTAGTGCATCATCTTCAGGGTCAATATCTTCTTCAGGGTCAATATCTTCTTCATCATCTTCATCATCTTCATCATCTTCATTATTGGAATTAAATACATCACCCCAGCTAATGTCTGAATTTGAATCAGCTCCACCCGATAGTGGTTCATCATCTTCATCTTCAACATACTGGTCATTATCTAGTACAAATACGGGTTCGTTCTCTTCATTGTCATTGTCTTCTTCTTCATCGGGGTAGTAGTTATCATTAAAATCATATTCATTTCCTACAACATTATTATTATTAAATACTTCATCTTCTTCTTGGGATTCTTTATTTAAATATTTCGGTTGTGTTACAAGAGTATGGAAAACATTAGAAATATTGTTAAAATTTATTTTGGTTTTATTTTTTCCTACATAAAAATCATCTTTATTTTTAAGAATAATTCTTATATAAATAGAATTATCATCATCTTTTCCTACGACACAATACTTATTTTTGTCGTTTTTAATTTCTATTATTGAATATATTTTTACGTCATCTAAAAACTTATTCATATAATTAAAGGTTATATTTTATTTAATAAAATATTTTACAGATACTTAAAAAATAGACAATAATATATATAAAATGGAAGTCCTTGATTTTATTACCCATGAACCTTTTTCTTCTACTAAAACTAAACTAAAAGAGCTAGGGCTTGTTGTTAAGGAATATCCGAATCACGACCTATATCTTGTTAAATATAATAAAGATACATCCGATATGGATAATAAATATGTAAAAATGTGTAGGGGTCTTATTGCTAAAATGTCAACTAATGAACTGGTATGTTTGCCTCCTACTAAATCGTATGAACTAGAAGAGGTCTATAATTCTATAGAGCAGTGGAATAGTTTGAGTGTAGAAGATTTTTTGGATGGTACAATGGTTAGTATGTTTTATCATAATGATAGCTGGATGATTTCTACAAGGAGTAATATTGGAGCGAATTGTAAATGGATTGGAAAGAAATCCTTTAATGAAATGTTTAAAGAGGCTTGTAATCTGGAGTTTTCATCTTTGGATGAGTCAAAATTCTATACCTTTGTTCTAATGCATCCTGAAAATATTATTGTTACACAGTATCATGTTCCTGAAATTGTGTTGGTTTCGGTTGGTTCTGTTGTAGATAGGAAAGTGGTGTGTCATGATATTTATAAGGAACAACTAGAGATTAAAAGGCCTATTAAATATTCATTCAATAATATTTCAGAAATTCGTGATTTTGTTAGGACTATGGATTTTCAGCAGCAAGGAATTGTTATTAAAGATAAGGATAATAAAAGGGTAAAAATCCGTAATGATAATTATAACTATGCTAAATCTCTTAAGGGTAATACGAATAATGTAAAATATCTATATTATGAAAACAAAAAACATAAACACATTCAGGAGTATTTGTCTTTTTTCCCGAATGAAACAGAACAGTATAATAAGTTTAATAGTGAGTTTATTAAGCTAGTGTCGGATACTCTAAATTATTATAAAAAATATCATATTAAAAAAAGTATTAAAATTAAAGAGATTCCATTCCAACTTAGACCAATTTGTTATGAACTTCATGGGTTTTATATGGTTAGGAGGACACCACTACAATTTGATGATGTCTATAATTATATTAGTTCTCTGGATAGTGCAAAGATTCTGTTTATTCTAAAGCCGAATAAAGAAGTTGATTTGTCCTATAAACTATAGTTTTTTTTGAATGGTTTTCTTAAAACCTTCAAGAATAGCAATAATTTTGTCACACGTAATGGTAATAATTTCCTGGACTTCTTCGGGAGTGTTATTTTGTGTACTAATTTTTATTTCAATGAGATCCTTGAGTGGATGAGGGTTTTTATATCCAACATATGGTAGTTTCTTTCTATCGAAAAGGTTTAGAGCGTGGAACTGAATAAGATTACCAAGTGTATGAGACTCATTTTTGGCAGTAATTGTGTATGCCTTCATGTTTTCTAGTGAAACATCAAGACTAATTCTTTCGTCTTCGGATTTGTTTTTAACAATATTATCAATAGATGTTTTGAAATCTTCTAGTTTTTTGACTAGGATATCAAGGCAACCATGTAGAATTTTTTCGGGTGTTTCAATGCCAAGAGATTCTATATACATTTCATATTGGTCACAGATACCTTGTTTATTTGTATGAAAATATCTATCAGCTTTAGAAAGTTCGAATTGTCTTTCTAAAGATTCTTTATTGTCACTATCTTTATTTTCTTTTAGATAAAGTTCTAGGCCTTTCTGGACTTTTTCTGGATCTCTTTTATTGTTATAGGTAATACAAGAAATTGGTTGGTATCTGGCGTGTTTTTTACCATTATTGATTGAGGCTTTTCCTTCAACATGGATTTCTTCACCATTATTATTAGGATTAGGTTTTAGTTTAGTAATAAGAATATAAGAGTTCCTTTCATTTGGTGGAAAGAACTTTTTGGAGTCTACATTTTTACCGGTTTCAGTATCGATAACTTCAAAATCTTCTGTTGTAACATTAATAGTGCTTGTACCTGTATTCTTTTTCTTTAGAATAAAATTATATTGGTTTACATCAAATGTTTCTTTGGGGGCATTGATAGGTACCATTCCAATACGGTGCAACAAGAATTCATTATGGAGACCACAAGTATTTTTAATAACCTTTAGGTCAGAATTAATGTAATCTTCAGTGTTAAATGCGACAGTTTTGTATTCTGATAGACAAACACGCCTAATACCATTAACTATACTAGTATCAACATCTTTAATTTCAAGACGAAGTTCATTGGGGTTTTTTTTTGACGAAAGTGAAATAGACATTTTTATTTATATTAATTAGTTATAAAATTTAAATCAATTTTAAGTTTAATTAAAATAAATTTTTTATAAAAAATATCTAATGAATAAAGATCTTTTATTTTATAGCAACAAAGATGACTATTCAAAGGAAATGATAGAAATTATTAATAAAAACAGTATAAAAGATATATTTCCGGTTTGTATAGATGATAGTAAAATAAAGATTCCTAGTTTCGTTAAGTTAATACCAACTATATATCTAAGCAAATCTAAAGAATTAATCATAGATGAAAAAATTAAAGAGTATATAACTAGATTAGTAAAAACAGAAAATACGGATACTAATTCTATAGAAGCATATGGTACAGGTAATATGGATAATTTTCATGATATAGATTTAAGTAAAAAGGAAGATAGTAATTTAGATTTTTTCTTTACAGAAAATGAAAAGATAGATGAGGATAAGATTTTAGAAAATAGGGCTAAAAATGTTGATGGACTTATGAAACTTAGAAATAGTGATATAAATACTTTTTTTGAAAAATAATTTATGTAAGTTAATTTATAGAATAAAATATATTAGTATAGAATAATAAAATGTCTGTCCTTTCCGCCTTTAATAATATTATTATGAATTTTTTAGATGATTGTATATTAATTTTTAAAGATGATAAAGATTTCAAGGTTTACAAACGAGGTCTTGGAGTAGTTGTAAAGTATAATCCTAAACAAGTGCATACTGTTTTTAAAGAGTATTTAGATCAGTATAGGCCTTATATTGATACTAAAAACGATAAATTCTTTCTTGAAAATAACTTTGATGAAGTAAAAAAATATAATAATGAAGAAATTTTTACAGTTATTAATAAAATCAAATCTTACTGGACTACTTTAGATGACCATAATAAGAACAAGGTGTGGGATTATTTTAGTCTTTTGGCTCAATTATCCGATAACCTTTAGTTGCGGTATATATTTTTTAATTTTTTATTTTTTATTATTAATGGCAAAAACTAATATTGAACATTTCAATAGTTTTTTGAAACAATTTATTGAAAACATTATAGAAAGTTTTGACGAATACAAGGAAGTTATTACTGATTATTATAAAGACCTATTGGAATCTGAAACATGCAATGATGATAAATATGTTAAACGATTCCTAAATAAAACAAAGGATTACAAACAATTTATTTCAGAAGAAAATGATGATTTGTTTAAGGAAGATATTTATCTTCTAAAGAATGTGAATTTTAAAGATATTTGGACTTCTGGTGAAATTAGTGATAATAACAAAAAGAAGATTTGGGAATATCTACAGACATTATATGTTTTGTCCGAAACTATTATTAATGATACTAAAACAATTTCTGAATTAGTTAATCAGTTTAAGAACATTAATGAGACTGAAGAGGAAACTGATTCTCAAGCTGACCCAAATATTGATAAAGATGTTTTTAAAATGCTAAAGAACCTTTCGAATAGTAATAATGAAAATGTTGATAATATCTTTAATGAGTCTGGTATGATTGGAAAACTAGCGAGTGAATTAACAGAAGAATTAGATATTAATAATTTAGATTTAGGTATAGATCTCGAAACGGGTGATGGAAATATGGAAGACCTTTTTTCCAATCTTATTAGTGGTGATAATTCCTTAAAATTTATGAATCTTATACAAACAGTTGGAAATAAAATCCAAACTAAAATTCAGAGTGGCGAATTAGATGCTTCTTCTCTTCTAAGTGAAGCCCAGAGTGTTATGTCTAATTTAAATAATAACCCAGACCTTGCAAATATGGCAAACATGCCTAATATGGCGAATATGGCGAATATGGCTAATATGGCTAATATGGCTAATATGGCTAATATGGCGAATATGGCTAACGCGCCATTAAATCCTACTCAGGAGAGATTAAGAAAAAAACTAGAGAAAAGAAATCAAAATAAAAATGAATAATAATATATATGAGTGATACATTTTGGTTTGATGACTTTAAAATATTATTAGATAAAGAACTTATTAGAGAATATTTTCCAACAAAGGAGATGAGTATAGAAAAAAAATTAAATTCGTTAGTAAGATTTTCTTTATATCTATCGTTTTTATTATCTTTACTAACCAACAATATTAACTATATTTTTATACTAATAGTAACGCTATTTTTGACATATTTAATTTATATATTTAGAAAGACCGATGAAACTAATTAAGTTAATTATAAAAAAATTTATATTTCTATAGTATATGGATAGACAAACATTAAGAATTAATGAATTAACATCTTTACAACAGGATGACAATTTTAAAAAATACGACACTGTTCAGGCTCTTAGTGGTGGCGAATATATGTTAAAGGATTTTACAGAAGTACATCCTAATAATACTAAAATAGCAACAAATCAGCCTTATCTTAATTTTGATGATGGATTTGGTGTAAATGCTGATTTAATTGATGAAGAAAAACGTGAAGGTAAAGTGAATAATTTTAGAGGTGATGCGAACCAATTATTTCCTAGACCATATCTTACAGTTCCATATACTGGGAAAGGTAAGTATCATGTAGATATTGATAGTGAGATTAGGTCAGCTAATATTGCCGGCGACGACAGAGCTTGCAATTCACTCTCTGGTGTTTCTATTGAGCATCAATATACTCCACTTGTTCCAAATCTTAAGGAAACTATACAAAATCCTAAAAATTTAATTCCTGAAGATTCTGTTCCGGATTGGTTCAGAGGAGGTGTTGATACGACACAAATAAGGAAAGATGTAGATTTTTTTGAAAGATGTCTTGATGACCAGAAGGTTAGAGATATACTTACAAAGAAGAAGACATATTTGACTTCAGAACCAGTTCTTAGAACTGATAACTAATTTTTTTATTTTATTTCTTTTATTTTTCTGTTAAAAAAAAATATTTTTTAATGGTATATGAGTAGCAACAGATTAATGTACGATACTTGTGCAGAACAGACTAGAATTAACCAGAGTGCAGGAACTGCTGGTTATCTTTTAGATAGTGATAAATATGAGAATGTTAATAAATGTAGAAATGGATTCGGTCTTATTGGTGGATCTAATGTAAGTCATATTTCAGGTAATATTGTAGATTTAGAATCTGATTTATATGGTATAACAAGAAAAGCTTCGATGTGTCCAGATGAAAAATTTTTTTCTAAATGCTCTTTAGAAGATATTAATAATTGCCAACCAAATGACATTGTAATTAGAGGTAATGAGTCAACTGAAGAAAGGGTAATTTCTACTGATTTATTACATTTACCAACATGTAATATAGTGGACTATCCACCTGTTGTTCTTCCAAAAAAAATTAAAATAAATAAAATTATTAAATAATTTATTAAAATAATATCTATATATATATATGAGTTTTACTAATTTAAATTACGATAACGCTGCTTATGACCAGTCATTAAAGGAATCGCTAGGTAGTTTAAAATATCAGTTAAATACCCCACAACATTCACAGTGTTTTGTCGAAGACCCGAATATTGCTATGCAAAAATCGGGTGTTAGTGTAGATATAACTAACCCAATGATAGATGTTGATTCAGAACTACTCGGTTTAACAAGAAAACATAGTAATGATCCACACAAACAATATCTACCAAAAATGGATAAAGATGGAAATGTTTGTTTAGAAACAAAAAAAATGAATTATAATCCTTGTAAAAATGTTAAAACCGAACATACCAGATTAAGTAACCCTAGTTTTAATCTTAGAGGTACTGGTTGGAACAGATGGGAATGGTTATGTCAGAATCCACAGGATAAATTAGAAATAGAATTTTCTATGAATACAGATACTAAAAATTTGGCTAAAGATTCTCATAGGCCAATTATTCCATCTCCTTTAGGTTCAAGTAATTCTTTACCTAAAGAAAATAAAGAAAGTAAAAATGAAGAAGTATATGTTTTTGACGAAGTCCCAACAAATCCAGTTAGTGTTAGTTGGGAAAGACCAGTAAACCAACCATTAGATTATGATGGATGGCAGCCAAAGAATGTTCTTAGTAACGAGGCACAAGTTCCTACTGGTCCTGTCAGCACTCAGTGGCAGACACATAACACATTAGATAATTATTAACGTGCGAAAGCAATTTCAGCCGTATTATTTTCAATTCTTAGAATATTATAAGATACAGCATAAACCTTTACTTCAGAAACAACGGCCTGTGCCTCTTCTGTTAATGTAATAATAATTTCTGCATCAGATATTTTTGAGAAATTACAGGTCCCTGAAGGTTGATGATCTTCTGGGTCTATAGAGAACGAATACACATTAATTCCACTACACGGAACATTTGTATGGTGTTGATATGGTTGTATAACATTAAAATAGAACCCTTCCCTCTCATCGAATCTTCTTACACCATTAAGGAATAGTGAAGCGTTTTTAGTTGGATTATCACCATTATAAGTAATTCTTTGAGCATTATTATATCCAGGTCTATTCCATAATCCATTTTCATCGGGAACATGGGCAGTTGTATCATCAGGTATTGTGTTAGGCCCATTGAACATATGAGACATTGTGAAATTTCTATATACACTATTTTCTACCTCAGTATTATCTGTTCTTGTAGAATTAAAATATTGTGATATAAAATCAAATCCGGTTGAAGCGCATTGAGTAATTCCGAATGAAGTTATATCAGTTAATTGATTATTCAGTCCATCCCAGCTAGTAGAGGACGATAATGAATTGTCTAAAAAGTCAGGAGTATGTAGAGTTTTATTCGGCGTAGTTGTAGATTTATATGATAACTTAGCCGCAGGTAAACGTGTAAAGAAATTTTCATTAGTTCTACCACCCACCAGACCACAACCACCCTTTGGACTAGGAACACCTGTATACCCAGTAAAATCATATTTATCTGTATAATTATATCTTTGCATACCTCCTCTTGATTGACAGAACTTTTTATCTATAAGATTAACCGGTCGAATTCTCCATATAAGTTCTTTAACCGGATTAAAGAAATTTAGGTCAACCTTGTGGGTTTGACTATTTACTGATGTGAATGAAGTACCACGTGTCTGAATTTTTTCTATAAGATATTCGTGTCTGTTATTTGTGAATCTTTTTTTTTCATCATTATCAAGATAGATATAGTCAGCATAGATAAACGCGTTCCTTATAGATGGTTTATTATTAGATTGGAAAATATTAGTAGAGATAGAATTACGAACTGTATTTATTTTTGTTCCTGAATTTGGGAATAACTCTCCTGTACCACTAACTATTTGTTCAGATGCCCATATTAATTCTTCTAATTCTTCAAATTCTATATCTACCATTACTTCAGATTGTTCTAATGCTATTAATGGTAAAGCTTGTCCAGGATTTTTACAGAACCAAAATTGTAAAGGTATATACAAGTTTCTTGCCTCTGTCAATTTAAAATTATTTACTACAGCGCCCTCCGCCTGACTAACCTCATCAATCATACCTCGAACAGTATGAATCTGTGTTAATTCAGGAACATTTCCTACCATTTCAGCATAAGCATGTTTTTTCCCTTCCTTTTGTGATAATTCATTCCAAATATGAAGCCATTCTCCATCCTGTTCATCTATAATAGTCTGTCCTATAGAAATAGACGAGTTTTTAATAATAGAATGACCTAACCAATTTAACCATCGGAAAGCCTTAAAGGATTTTTCTAAAACATCGACATTAATTTCTGGTATTTCAACATATAAGTATAGTTTATGTAAAAGGTCAGGTCCCTTGGGAATTCTACAATTAACTGGATCGCCGAAATCTGGTTTAGATGTAAAATTTAATTTTCTAGATTCTATAGCAAAATTAGTATGCCTTCTATAAACGCTTTTAAAAAATGTAATCTGAGGATTTCCGGTTAGATAATTATTTTCTGTAGCTTCTGCTATTAATTGTAATGATGCTCCACCCATAATACTATTTATAAATATTATTTCTTAAGTTATAATTTAAAGAAGTTATTTTAAAGACATTATATTAAATTTATAATTATGTCATTTAAAAACAAAAATAATAAACGAATACAATATGATACAAAGGTAACTTTAGAATCAAAACACAATTCCTTTGTTGATAATTTTATAAAAAAGGAAGAAGTTTTAGAAATGGAAGTAGAAAAGAAGGAATTAGAATTGCAACTTAAAACCACTACTAATATTGAAGATGAACTACAAATTAAAGATAGAATTATTTTATTGAAAGAAACGATTTGTAATTATAAAAATAATAACAACAATAGTAATGAAATCGAATATTTTTTAGACAATGGAAATCTAATATTTCAATATTATAATAGCAATTCATCAGCACCTATACAAAAACAAACAACTATAAAGGATAAATCTCCTAATATATTATCTTTCTTTAACGAATCAAAGTCTACTTCTAAAACACCCAATGATAATGACACTAACAATAATAGAAAGCATTTATTTAATAGTTATTTGCTTAATACTAAGGAAAATTATCAAATAGATTTTGATGAATTTAAACATAATGTAGAATTATGTGAAAAATGTCATATTAATAAAATTGTTTATATGTCTGAAGGAAAACAAATTTGTCCACAGTGTGGGGAAGAATCATTTATTTTAATAGAATCGGATAAACCATCTTATAAAGATCCACCAAGAGAAATAACTTATTTCTCTTATAAGCGTATTAATCATTTTAATGAATGGTTAGAACAATTTCAAGCTAAAGAAACAACTGATATTCCTAAAGATATCTATGAAAAAATATTATTGGAAATAAAAAAGGAAAGACTGGATATTAACTTATTAAAACCGACTAAGTTAAGATCTATTCTTAAAAAGATTGGAAAAAATAAGTATTATGAACACATCCCTCATATTTTAAATAAATTAAATGGTAAGACCCCGCCGGTTATGTCTGTTGAAACAGAAGAAGAACTTAGAAGAATGTTTAAAGAAATTCAGATACCATTTCATAAATTTTGTCCTAAAAAAAGAAAGAATTTTTTATCATATTCTTATGTATTACACAAATTCGTTGAATTATTAGGTTTACATGAATTTGAGAATAGTTTTATATTATTAAAAAGTAGAGAGAAATTGCATCAACAAGATATAATCTGGAAAGATATATGTAATTATCTAAAGTGGGAATATATATCAAGTATTTAATTATTATTATCATTAATGTTGATTGATGGAAACAAAATATCTATTATACTAAACATTATAATATTTACAGTAATAATTTTTATTTTATTCGATGGCGAAATATTAAGTGTATTAAGTAATAGATAATTTATAAGGAAAAGAAAGGATATTTTTAGAACCTTCCGAATTAGTTCTCTTGGGTTAACAAGTTTAAAAGTCATTAATATTAATAAATATATTTTTTTAAATTTCTACTTAAACAAATAATTATTAAGTATACTATCTATTATGTCAGACGATAATGAAACATTTCTTGAAGGCGATAACAACATTCCCGGACAAAACTTTGTGTGTCTCTCTTTCCTCTCACCTGAAGAGGTTATGAAGAGCAAAGAGGTTTACATGTTCCACCGATACATGACCCAGAGGTTTGGTGAACTAGAGCAGTCGATTGATAAGATTACTAAAAATGCAGGCGATGAGCTTAAGACTAAAATTAACAAGGAACTAAAGGAGAAACTCCGCCTTGAACTTCAGTACACCTATGACCAGTTCAAGGGTCGTTTCGAGGATTTTACTTACAAATTCCATGATGAACTTGAGAAGGAGTTTAGTGAAAAGAACGAATACCGCACGAGTGTTCGTGGTGTGAAGATCCGTGGCGTGTATGAGACACAGAAGGAGGCAGAGATTAAGGCTAAGCAGCTCCATAAACGTGACCGTACATTCCACGTGTTTATTGGTTCGGTGGGTCAGTGGCTTCCATGGGATCCTTGTGCAGACCGTGTCCAGAGTGAGGAGTATCTTGAGGATGAGCTCAACAACCTAATGAAGGAGTACAAAAAGAACGAAGTGAATAAGGATATGTTCTATGAGGACCAGAAGCGTGAGCGCAAGGAGGATGCTATGAAGGAGCGTATTCAGGCAGAAAAGGAGATGACTAAACAGGAGGAGGAGAACAAGAAGAATATGGCTACT